>OKVS01000171.1_pt1 | contig 30921 bp, 26 predicted proteins | sample 1606911 | NCBI WGS metagenome assembly OKVS01 (sample SAMN03281016, study PRJEB24777) | human gut metagenome | isolation source: fecal sample PR161 from 1 month old female Malay infant, caesarean... | reverse complement strand
GCGCATGTTATGCAGCAGAGCGATGGAGGCGTCAAAATCCGAGGCGAACGGACTGTCCCGGGATATGCGCGTTTGGCGTTACCCATCCCGTCCAGCTTGAATGAGGTAATATGCTCGTTCTTGATAAGCTTAACGATCTGCTCATTGAAGTTTTTAAAGTAGTTAGGCCCTGACAGGGCCAGCTTCCCGTCGACGGTTTCGAACCCATACTCTTTTGCATGCGAGACGCGAACGTCACGCGGTTTGTTATACCCTCCCCACGGTGAGAGCCATAGTCCCACCGAGCTGTGCAGGCTGTCGGCTTTTTCCCGTACCTTGCCAAAACCGTTGCCGAATGCCGGGCCAAACAGCCAGCGCCCGGTCAGGTCGTCCCAGCCATCGTCCAGCAGGAAGGCGTCCAGCGCCACGCCGCGTCCGGCGATAAATTCCTTATTCCATTCATCCATCCGCCCCAGCACGTCCTGTTCGGAATAGGGGGTAAAGAAGCCAATATCCATCCAGCTGTTGTAGTGCAGGTAGGGCTTATACGGACGCGGACGCACGGCATTAATAAACTGGTTTACGCTGCGGCGCAGCTGGCTGATTTCCGGGAAGGTACCGAAGTATGTGGTATAGCTGACCGGCGTTGCGGGCTGAATCGGCGTTTTTAACTCTACGTTGAGGTTGGTCGTCGCTTCATAGGCGTAAGTATTCACGATCGGTTTATCTGGAAGAATAAAGAACGAATCAGCAACGATCGGCGAGCTGTTGATCGCCCCGTCAACATACGGTGCCTGTGACTGCTTTTTCGTCGGGAAGAAGGTGATTTTCGCCACGTCTCGCGGCTGGCCGACTGCGGCAACGGTGTAGTCGATGCTGGCGTATTTCCCCTTCACCAGATTCAGCTTCACCGTTACGTTAAAGTCCGGATGGGTAAAGTCGATGACAATCGCGTTGTCCCGCTTTTCGACGTGCTTGATGGTGAAATCAGCGGTGTGGATTTTTGTCTCATCCGGCAGCGTCAGAAAGAACAGCTCCTGCGGCGTGAGCGGATGGTTAGCCTTGCTGTCCTTCACTACCACCGCTGCATTTGCATCATCAAACGAGAGGGCAATATTGTCGTTATTGAGCGCGTAGTTCGCTGCTGCCGCACCATGTGAAACAGCGAGAGCCAGCAGCGAGAGCGTGAGTACTTTTTTCATCGGTTAAGATCCTAATCAGTAATGCTTCAGCATGCGGTTGATGGATTGCTCCAGCCAGTAGCGCTGGGTGCCGAAGTTAATCCGCAGGTAGTTTTCGCCGTTTTGCACGTAGTGGCTGCCGTCTTCAATCACGACACCGGCCTGTTGGGCGAAATGTTGGGTCAACGCTGTGGCGCTGCGCTCGTCGGCGCTCACGTCTATCCAGGCCAGATACGAGGATTCCGGGTTCATCATCTTCCACGCCGGGAAGTGAGTCTGAATAGCGTCTGCAAGATAACGCGCATTCCCTTGCAGATACCCGTTCAGCGCGTCGAGCCACGGCAGGCCGTGCTGATAGGCGAGGATAATCCCCCATACGCCGAACATATTGGGTGAGGTAATTGAGTTCTTCTCCAGCTGCTGGCGGAAGCGCTGGCGCAGCGAATCGTCCGGGATCATCGAATAAGACGTTTTCAGCCCGCCCAGGTTGAAGGCTTTATTAGGTGACGTCAGCACGATCAGGTTGTCCTGGGCGGCACAGCCCGAAGCCAGACAGCTGACGAATGTACCGTCCAGAATGTGCTCGGCATGAACTTCATCGACGACAAGAATCGTGCCGTAGCGCTTACAGAGATCGGACACCTGGCGTATCTCATCCGCGCGCCAGATTCGGCCCGAGGGATTATGCGGCGAGCAGAAGAACCACAGTTTGGGACGGTGGGTTTTGAGCTGATCTTCAACCAGATTAAAATCCAGCTGATAGCGGTTTTCCTTCACGCTCAGCGGATTTGCAAGCACCCGCACGCCCTGGCGCTGCGCCGCCATCGCAAACGGATCGTAGACCGGCGTGTTCATCATCACGCTGTCGCCAGGCTGGCAGAACGCCTGAACCGTGTAGTGCAGGGTGGACACGGTGCCGTAGGTCAGCGTGATCCACGATCGGTCTACCTCAACCTGATGTCGCGTGCGCTGAAAGGCGATCGTCGCGTCGTAAAATTCGTCGAAGCACCAGGTATAGCCAAAGGTGCCGTGCTCCACGATGCGCCGGAAGCCTTCAATAACGGCGGGCGGCGAGGTGAAATCCATATCGGCGATCCACAGCGGGATAAACCCCTGCGGAACATCACCAAAGCGCGAGCAAACAAACGCATGGTCCCATTTACGGCACTTATCGCTTTTACGCTCGATGATTTTGTCGAAATCAAACACAACGACCCCCTGTTAAATTAAGGCTTCAATTCCGGTTTTGACGCTCTGCACCTGCGGGCCGATGATCACCTGTACGCTGTGAGCATCCAGCACCACCACCGACAGGGCGCCTGCCGCCTTCAGCGCCTGCTGATCGATAAGGCCCATCTCTTTCACCACCAGACGAAGGCGGGTGATGCAGTTGTCGAGCGACTCGATGTTCTCTTTGCCACCGAGCGCGCGCAGGATAAGTCCATGATCGTATTTCGATTTTCCACGCGCGCGGGTGTTGGCTTCGACGGCCTGCTGCGCAGCCTGCGCGTCCACTTCACGTCCCGGCGTCTTGATATCGTGTTTGAGGATGTACCAGCGGAAGACGACGAAGTAGATGGCAAACCAGGCAATACCAACCGGGAACAGCAGATACCATTTGGTCGACATCCCCTGCATCACGCCGAAGATCAGCAGATCCAAAATCCCGCCGTCGGTGTTGCCGATGGTGACGCCGAGCAGTGCCATCACCATCAGCGCCAGGCCCGACATCACGATATGGAAGGCGTAGAGCGCAGGGGCGATAAACAGGAACAGGAACTCAATCGGCTCTGAAATACCGGTGACGACGGAAACCAGCACGCCGGAAAGCAGCAGCCCCTTAATCACCGGGCGGTTCTCCGGACGGGCGGTGCGGTAGATGGCGTACGCCACGGCGGGTAAGCCAAAGATAAAGGTCGGCATAAACCCTTGTGACAGAAACGCGGTAACGTGCGGGCTAAACGGCAGTCCGGCTTTCAGCTCGGCGTAGAAGATGTTCAGCGCGCCGGCCACTTCATGGCCGTTGACCATCTCAATGCCGCCTGCCGGCGTGAAGCGCACCATCGCCAGCAGAATATGGTGCAGGCCGAAGGGTTTAAGCAGCAGCACGCCCACGCCATAAAGGAAGGGGCCAAAGACGCTGGTGCTCTGGATAATATGGCCGATGCCGGCAATCCCCAGCGCCACGTATTCCCACAGCAGCGGGATAAACAGCCCGACCAGCGACAGCGTGAGTGCGGTAATGATGGGCACAAAACGAATGCCGCTGAAAAAGGCAAAGGCATCGTGTAACACGGTGTCCTGAAAACGCTCATGCAGGCAGTAAGTGATTACCCCGACCACGATGCCGCCCAGCACGCCCATCTCCAGGGTCTGGATCCCCAGCACGATCGATTGTCCTACCTGTCTCATGGTGGCGGCGTCGGCAAGCTGGTGGGTGGCGGTCAGGTAGTAGTTGATGCTCATGTTCATCAGCATATAGCCAACGAACCCGGCAAAGGCTCCCACGGCCTTGTTGCGTTTGGCAAGACCCATCGGGATCGCCATGGCGAACATCAGCGGCAAATAGGTAAAGGCGAAGCCGCCCACCATGGCGATAAAGCCAAAGGTCAGCTGCGTTAACTCGCCGCCCAGAAAGGGAAAACTTTTAATGGTGGAAGGGCTGGTGACGGAGCTGCCGATACCCAGCAGCAGCCCCATAAAGGCCAGCAGGGAGACCGGGAACATAAATGTCTTTCCCAGGCTTTGGAAAAATTCCCACGCTTTCGATTTAAACGACTTTTCCTGTGTCATGTAGGGACTCCTCGGATTTTTAGGATAATGGAAGGCGCTGTCCGGCTTAAGGACGCGCCTTCATATTTGCGAGGCTTATAGTTATTTTTTAGGTATTGACGTAATGCGCGATGGAATCAGGCTTCAGCAGGAAGCTGCAGCCGGTTTGCGGAGCCGCAAACGGTGATTTTGCTTCTGACCACCTCTTTCATGGCGTCCATGCCGACCCGCATGTAGAAGCGCGGATCGTTACCCTGCGGGTTTTCGGCAAACCAGGCTTTCACCGCGTCAGAGAAGGCGATTTTCAGCTCGGTTGCCACGTTCACTTTGCAGACGCCCAGCTCGATGGTGCGACGAACATCCTCATCCGGCACATCGCTCGCGCCGTGCAGTACCAGCGGCACGGTGACCACTTCGCGAATTTCCGCCAGCCGCTGGAAGTCGATTTTCGGACGTTTGGTATACAGGCCGTGTGCGGTGCCGATGGCGACGGCAAGGCTGTCGACGCCGGTCAGTTCGACGAAGCGTTTCGCCTCCTGCGGATCGGTGAGAAACGCGCTTTCCGCATCAACGCTCATGTCATCTTCCACGCCGCCCAGGCGGCCCAGCTCGGCTTCGACGCTGCAGTCGTTGAGGTGGCAGAAATCGACCACCGACTTCACCAGCTTCACGTTTTGTTCAAACGGATAGTGGCTGCCGTCGATCATCGCGCTGCGCACGCCCGCGTTGACCTTACGGCGAATATCGTCCAGCGATTCGTGGTGATCGAGGTGCAGCGCCAGCGGCATGTCGTAGGTGAGGGAGTACGCGCTGCACAGGGCGTAGATCTCTTCCAGCGCGATGTGCTTAAAGGTGCCCGGCGTGCCCGCGAGGATCACCGGCGATCGCATTTCGCTGCACGCTTCGAGGATCGCCTGGATCGTCTCCGCGTTGTGGATGTTGAACGCCGGAACGGCATAGCCTTTTGCCTGTGCGTCCTGCAGAAGATATTTGGTAGAAATAATACTCATGATCAGATCCTCTTAAGCCTGCCACGGATGGATAACAACGCCCTGCACCACGCGATTAACCGTCCCGCTGGCGGATGGCGTATCGGGCGTATTGCCCACGCTGAGCGACTGGGTAAGTGCAAAGACCTGGGCATAGATCAGGAAGCAGAACGCCTGCTCCATATCGTTGAACGGACGGGAAGGCGGCAGCAGGATATGCGGCCCCGCTTCAATGGCCGGATCGTTTTCGGCGGCGATGGCGACCACGCGCATGGCCTGACGATCGCGGCGCAGTTCGGCCAGCAGATCCAGATCGTACTGGCGCGTATACGGATGGCTGGAGATGAACACCACCACCAGCGTTTCGTTGTCGACCAGAGATTTCGGCCCGTGACGGAAGCCCGTCGGAGAATCGTAAAACGCCGCCAGCTTGCCCGCCGTCAGCTCCAGCACCTTCAGCGCCGATTCGCGCGCCGCCCCCTGCAGGCCGCCGCTTCCCAGATACACGATCCGTTTCCACGGCTCGTTGCCAAAGACGCCGTGACTGAAATCGCCGAGCGAGGAGAGGATCGCCTGACAGCGATCGGCCACGTTGCGGAAGGTTTGACTGTTGATCGTCTCCGGGGCGAATACGGCCAGACAGCTCGCCATCATGGTGGTGATGCTGCTGGTCATCGCGAACCCGCGATCGTGCGTTTCGGCAGGCATCAGCAGGGCATATGCGTTATCGCTTTCGACGGCCGTCTGGTACAGGCTCCCTGCCTCGTTGCAGGTGATCGACAGGTGGTAGCACTCCGGTACGAACTGATTGGCCAGCTCAACGGCCGCGACGCTTTCCGGGCTGTTGCCGGAGCGGGCAAACGAAACCAGCAGCAGCGGATGCGCAGGGCTGAAGTAGTCCATCGGGTTTGTGACCAGGTCAGTGGTCGGGACGGCGGAGATAGTTTTCCCGGTGTGGCTCGCAAGCCATGGCGCAATGATATCGCCGATAAACGCGGACGTGCCCGCGCCGGTCAGGACGATCCGCAGATCGTGCTTGCGCAGCAGCGGCGTCAGGAAGCTGTCGATCGACGCGCGCAGGCTATCGATATTGTTGAGCGAGCGGATCCAGCTGGCAGGCTGCTGGCGGATCTCTTCTTCGGTCCAGGTGCCGGTTGTCGCGGCGGTAGTGGTTTGTGGCATAACTCAGTCCTTAGTCGTGTGAATTCCACATCAGACGCTGGCAATCGTGTCGCTATCTTTCGTTTCGTTTCACTTGTTCACTTAAGCAGTTAAATAAAATCTATAGAAAAGAAATCGAAACTTCAATGAAAGAAAAGAAATAAAACGAAAAGTGTGATCGTGAAAGAAAAGGGAAAATTTAAGGAAAGGAAAAGAAAGGCCTTACGATCGGGTGCCGTAAGGCCAACAGGAGACACAATGAAAGGGCTAAAGGGGGAGAGCCTGACCCTGAATCCAGATTTGCTGGAGGTGTAAACCCCCGTCCAGCGCGTTGAGATTCGCGCGTTTACCCGGCGCTAGCGAACCGAGTTGGTTATCCACGCCCAGAAGGCGGGCGGGATGCAGCGAGGCCATATGAATGGCGTCTTCGGCAGTAATGCCTGTATGTTCCACCATATTGCGTACGGCGGCATCCAGCGAGAGCGTGCTCCCGGCCAGCCCGCCGGAGCCGGTTCGAACCACGCCGTTTTGCATCGTGACCGCTTCACCACAGAGCGTATACCGACCGTCCGGCATACCGGCCGCCTGCATGGCATCGGTGATCAGTACCAGGCGTTCTTTCGCGCAGCAACGGCATAATCGCATGGCTCCCGGATGAACGTGGTGGCAGTCGGCAATCAGCTCCAGCCACGCCCGTTTGTCCGTCAGCCCGGCGCCGACCATGCCGGGTTCCCTGTGGTGCAGCCCCGTCATGCCGTTATAGCAGTGCACCAGCCCATCGGCACCCGCGTCAAACGCGGCGAGGGTTTGATCGAACGTAGCGGCGCTGTGGCCCAGCATCACGCATATCCCGCGCTGTTTAAGATGGCGAATCGCCAGCAGCGCGCCGGGTTTTTCCGGCGCCAGCGCCACCACCCGTAACGTGCGCAGTGAAACGTCAATCAACCTGTCCAGCTCGGCGATATCCAGCTCCCGGAACAGGTCCGGCGGATGCGCCCCTTTGTTCTGCGGCGTAAAGTACGGCCCTTCCAGATAGCTGCCCAGGATCTGCGCGCCGGGGCCGCCCGACTGGCAGCGTCGGGCGATTCGCGCGAGCGCGCCGTGGATAGCCTCCAGCGGCGCGGTGACGGTGGTGGGTAAAAAGGCGCCCACGCCTTCGCGCGCTTTATGCATTGCCAGAGTATCCAGCACGTCAGGCGCATCATCCATTACGTCCACGCCCGCGCCGCCGTGGACGTGCGTATCGATATACGCCGGGCACAGCAGTTCCGCATCGCGCGACGCCACGCCCGTCGGGATAGGCTCGATCGCCGCTATCACGCCGTTTTCAATGCGTAGCTGGTGGTCATCCCGCCATCCCTCTTCGGTAAGCACCCGCCTTGCGCGCAGCAGCTGGCTCATATTCCTTCCTCTGCGGGGGCTTCCTCGCGACAGCGGCCAAGCTCATCCACCAGGCTGGTCAGGCCGCGGTGGCCGCACTCAAGCGCCTGCAGACGAAACGCTTCGCTACTTAATCCGTCACGTTCCAGCACCATTTCCAGCAAAAGCTGCAGGTTGGTGCCGGTAATCACTTCGCTGCCCGGTCTTTGCATGGCGAGCGTCGACGCCACGCGGAACGGCGTGCCGCCGAGAAGGTCGGTCAGGAAAATAATATCCTGCTCTGGATCCAGTTCACTCACCGCCTGCGTTAGCTGAGCTGTCAGCCTGACAGTGGTGGAGGTTTCCGGAAAATCGATGGCGATAAACTGCGGCTGTTCGCCCAGGATCTGCCTCATCGCCTGTTCAAGCCCGCTGGCAAAGCCGCCGTGACCCGTCAAAATTATGCCTAACATCGCAACCTCTTTGCTTTTACAGGAAGTGACAGAATTTACCGACAACGCCCAGCAGCACGGTGATACCGATCAGCCGCAGCGGGCTCCAGCCGCGGCGCACCAGCCAGAACATGGTCAGGGTGTAGACCAGCGGCAGGAAGGCGGGCATCAGCTTGTCGATAACGTCGGCCTGCAGTTTGACGACGGCATCACCCGCCTTAATTTCAAGCGTCGTATTGAGTCGGACGTAGGTCGCCACCAGCGCGCCGATCACCGTCATCCCGACAATAGAGGCCGCGTGGCCCACCTTTTTGGTGTTGGCTTTGATCAGCGGAATGGCGGCAACGCCCATTCGGTATGCGTAGTGCGCCAGGCCAAAGCGCAGGCCGAGATGCACCACGTTGAACAGCACGATAAAAACTACCGCGCCAAGAATGGAGCCTTGCAGCGCTAGGCTGGCACCAATACCGCCGCAGATGGGTAACAGGGTCAGCCAGAACATGGCGTCACCAATGCCTCCGAGCGGGGCACCGACCGCAATTTTGGTGCTCTGAATGCTGTTTACATCCTGCTTGGAACGCTCCATTGCCAGAATAATGCCGATAACGAAGGTCACCAGAAACGGATGGGTGTTAAAGAAGCCCATATGACCTTTCATCGCCCGCGCCAGGTCCCGCTTATTGGTGTGGATCTTTTTCAGCGCGGGCAGCAGCCCGTACAGCCAGCCGGAGGCCTGCATACGCTCGTAGTTGAACGAGGCCTGCAGCAGCATGGAGCGCCAGGCCACGCGGTTAATGTCTTTTTTGGTCAGCTCCGCGCCAATGGTCTGGTCTTCATAGACGTTTTCATTCACGCCGCTCAGCAGCGTCTCTTCACTGACAGACGCGCCCGGCAGGGTGGTTTGATTAGATGCCATCTTCAAATTCCTCTTTCTGGGCCGCAGGCGCCGTCGGTTCAGGCGATTTACGCAGCAGGTCGATCAGCGCCATCGCCAGCGCCGCTGCGGCAATCGCCAGTACGGGAAGCTTCAGCCAGGCCGCGGCGACAAAACCGATAATGAAATAAGGGATGTAGACGTTTTTCATCATGATCTTCAGCAGCACGGCGAAGCCGATCGCTGGCATGATGCCGCCTGCGACGCCGAGACCGTCAATCAGACGCTCCGGCAGGATAGCAATGGCGGTTTTCGCGTGTTCAGCGCCAAAGTAGATGGGCAGAAACGCGCACAGGAAATAAAAAATGCCGAGCGCCAGCAGCGCCAGATAGTTGACTCGCTCTATGCCGTCGGTGTCCGCGTTGGCCGCCATGCGATCGCAGCGTGACATCACGCCGGACATGACCGAGAAGAGGAAGGTGATACCCATCTGCACCGCCACGGCAAACGGCACCGCGACCCCAACGGCGACATCCGGCTTCACGCCCGTGGTGATGGCAAACGTGGTGCCGACGATGGTGCCGATAATCACGTTTGGCGGCTGCGCGCCCGCCAGCGGCGCCAGACCCATCCAGACCAGCTCTAAGGTACCGCCGGTCAGGATCCCGGTATGCAGATCGCCCAGTATCAGGCCGACCAGAGGACCAAGCACCACCGGGCGGTGCATGTGTGTTAAGCCGTTAAACATATCCAGGCCCGCGATAAAGGCAAGAAGCCCCAGCGCGAATGCCTGCAACAGACTGATTTCCATTGTGAATCCCTCAAAGCAGTTTAAAGAGATCCAAAGCGGTCTCTGTTGGGACGCCCTGAACAAAGCATTCCACCCCGGCCGCTTTCAGGCCGTTGAACGCAGCGATATCGTTCGCGTCGACAGAGACCGTTTTGGCAATTTGCTGTTTGCCACTGGCGTAGTGCATGTTTCCGACATTGATACGGGTGATGGGCACGCCGCCTTCAACCAGCTTCAGAAAATCGGCGGGTGATTTGCAGACCAGCAGGATTTTCTGGCGGTCAGCGGCGCGGTGAATATTGTCGATCACTTTTTGCAGCGACCAGAAACGCACGGCGATCCCTTCCGCGAGCACCATTTCCATCAGGTTTTGTTGAACCGGATCGTCTGCAACCTCGTCATTTGCCACCAGCACCAGGTTTGCCCCCGCAAACCCCACCCACTGCACGCCCACCTGTCCGTGGATCAGGCGTTCATCAATGCGGCATAAGACAATGTTTGGCATAGCGTTTTCCTCTTTTTAATTATGCGTGTGGAGTCGTTACGCCTTCGCAGGCGGCATGGTACTGCTGGAGTATGTCCTGAATGTGGTCAATGATGAGTTCCCGCGGCGTTGACTTGAGAGCGCCCTCGCGAACTTTGCTGTACTGCAACGGCAAATACTGGCTGATAAGCGGCAGCGGAATGGGTTCGTCTGCCAGATTGCGCACCAGTCGTTCAAAGGCATCGTCAATCTGGCTGTCCGGCCAGTAATAGCGCACGCGGTCGGAGTAGCTGTAGCCGCGGGCCAGGCGTCGGGCGTTGCCGTCACCGTGATAGTGGCTTTGCCAGTATTCCGGGCGATCGAGCATCACGTTTTCCAGAACGTGACGCAGGCCCGAGCTGGCTTTCGCCGGGAGCAGTTCTTCTTCAATGGCGGCCAGTGAGAACAGCGCTTCACGCAGGGCAAAGGTCAGGGCAGGGCCGACTTTTAAAATAGCGAAGTGATCGTTCACCAGCTGGCGCAGCGCCTGTTGCGTCTGGTAATCGGTGGAGTGTGCTTCAAATACCAGCGTGTCATAGGCTTCAACCATCTTGCTCAGCGCGACGGCTTTATGTGGCTGATAGTCACAAACGTGCGCATGGTCGAACTCAACGCCGGGCTGAACCACCAGGCCAATAATGCGCGGCCAGATGTCGCTTAACCCTTCCTTCTCGAATGCGTGGCGGTGTGCCTCAAGCGTGGCGCGCGCCGCCTCTGGCGTCGTGACCTCAAGCTCGGTCAGCGTTTCATGCGCGCCGCCGGGAACCGGAACTTCCGTGCCGATAACGTAGACCAGATCGGCTACACCAAATTGCTCAAGACAGGTTGTTTCGGCAATTTTTGCCAGACGCGCGGCGCGCCCGGCAACGATCGCATCGGTTAAAGGAACCGGATCGTCTTCACAGGACATGCTGCAATCGAGGTGAATTTTTTTAAATCCGGCTGCCACGTAGTGCCTGATCAGATCCTCGGCGTTCGCCATCGCCTGCAAAGCCGGCAGGTTTTGCCAGCGGTTGGGTCCTAAATGATCGCCGCCGAGGATCAACTGTGACGTCGGGAAACCAAGCGAGTCCGCCAACTGGCAGACAAACCCGTGAAAGTCGGCGGGCGTCATGCCGGTATAGCCGCCAAACTGATCCACCTGGTTTGAAGTAGCTTCAATCAGCAGCGGCGTTTGGCGTGAATGGGCGTAACGAATGGCAGCTTCAAGTACCAGTGGATGTGCGGAACAGACGGCATAAATCCCGTTTGCATTCCCCCGTTTATGTTGTTCCACCATTTCTGTCAGATGTTTCACTTTCCTCTCCATTTCGGATGGTTATGATAGTTATCTTTCGTTTTGTTTCATTTAATCCTGCCTCATGGTGATATAAAAATAAAACGAAAGATAATAGTTTTCCGATCTGTTTCACAAAAGAAACATAATGAAAGGTTTCAGCGCGGTGTCAGCTTGCGTATCGTCACCATGCAGGGCTTGCATTCCCGTAATGGAAAGGCGTTAATAGGCAAAACGAAATGAAACGAAAGAATATTGATTAAGGAGCTCGTATGAGCAGCACCGATTCATCCGCAGAAAAGCGCATCACCGGCACCAGTGAAAGGCGAGAGCAGATCATTCAGCGGTTGCGGGCGCAGGGAAGCGTGCAGGTTAACGATCTGTCTCATCTGTACGGCGTATCGACGGTGACGATCCGCAACGACTTAGCGTTCCTGGAGAAGCAGGGCATCGCCGTTCGTGCCTACGGCGGGGCGCTAATCTGCGAAGGGAATGCGCCTGGCATCGAGCCTTCCGTTGAGGATAAAAGCTCGCTCAATACGGCGGTGAAGCGCAGCATCGCTCAGGCCGCCGCCGCGCTGGTGAAGCCGGGGCACCGAATTATTCTGGATTCCGGCACCACGACTTTTGAGATCGCTCGTATGCTGCGCCAGCACACGGATGTCATTGCGATGACTAACGGGATGAACGTGGCGAATGCGTTGCTGGAAGCTGAAGGGGTAGAGCTGCTGATGACCGGCGGTCACTTGCGTCGTCAGTCGCAGTCCTTCTACGGCGACCAGGCGGAACAGTCCTTACAGAATTATCACTTTGATCTGCTGTTCCTGGGCGTCGACGCTATCGATCTCGATCGCGGTGTGAGCACGCACAACGAGGATGAAGCACGCCTGAACCGCAAAATGTGCGAGGTGGCAGAGCGTATTATTGTCGTGACCGACTCCAGCAAGTTTAACCGCTCAAGCCTGCATAAAATCATTGATACACAACGAATTGATATGATTATCGTCGATGAAGGTATTCCGGCGGAGAGTCTGGAAGGATTACGGAAAAGCGGGATTGGTGTGGTGCTGGTTTAAGATTTTTTACCCTCTCCCCTATGGGGAGAGGGAAGGCTGAGGGCCATCACGTCACCGGCGCCGGGTTAAACACCGCCAGCTGGTTATGCAATCCCCACTGGTCCGAGAAAGTTTTCTTCCTCCCGCTCGCTACGTCCAGAATAAAATGGAACAGTTTCCAGCCCACGTCCTCAATACTCTCTTCCCCGGTGGCGATGGTGCCCGCGTTGATATCCATTAAGTCATACCAGCGGTTTGCCAGCTCGGTGCGCGTCGCCATCTTGATCACCGGGACCGCCATCAGCCCGTACGGCGTGCCGCGCCAGGTGGTAAAGACCTGCACTGTAATACCGGAGGCCACCTGCTGGGTGCCGCACACAAAATCGCTGGCAGGTGTTGCCGCATAAATAAGGCCGCGCCTGGTTGGCCGTTGGCCCGGAGAGAGCACTTCCACAATCGCGCTCTGGCCGGATTTGGCAATCGAACCGAGGGCTTTTTCCACCACGTTCGCCAGGCCGCCTTTCTTGTTGCCCGGCGAAGGGTTGGCGCTGCGGTCCGTTTTGCCCATATCGAGATAGTTATCGTACCAGGCCATCTCCTCCAGCAGGCGTTTGCCCACCTCTTCGTTGACTGCGCGCGGCGTCAGCAGATGGATGGCGTCACGCACTTCGGTTACCTCGGAGAACATCACCGTGGCGCCGCAGCGAACCAGCAGATCGGACGCATAGCCCACTGCCGGGTTGGCCGTCACGCCGGAAAACGCATCGCTGCCGCCGCATTGTGTTCCCACCACCAGTTCCGACGCCGGACACGTTTCGCGCTGGCGGCGATTGAGTTTGTCCAGATGATGCTCTGCTACCTGCAAAATGTCGTCGACCATTGAACGAAAACCAACGTGGCGCTCGTCCTGCAGGCGCACGATGCTGGCCCCGTCAGCCGGGATGGCTTTGACATCTTCGGTGCCCTGAAGCAGGCGCTCTGGCTGCAATTTTTCACAGCCGTAGGCCAATAACCATCACCTCGCCGCCAAAGTTCGGATTCAGGGCGATATTGTGGATAGTACGGATCGGCACGACCGCCGCGGGCGCGTTGATCGCTACGCCGCAGCCGTACAGGTGGTTAAGACCCACCACGCCGTCGACGTTCGGGTACTTGGGCAGCAGATCGCGTTCAATGATTTTCACCACGTAATCCACCACGCCCGCCACGCAGTGCACGCTGGTGGTAATGCCGAGCAGGTTTTTGGTGCCGACGCTACCGTCCGCATTGCGGTAGCCTTCAAAGGTATAGCCCTCCAGCGGCGGCAAAGCTTCAGGAACGCGGGTCGCCAGCGGAAGCGTATTCAGCGGCGGTGCTTCTGGCAGCGCCACCAGCGACTCCTCAATCCAGCTACCCTGCGGAATAGCGCTTACCGCATAGCCGATGACTTCGCCGTAGCGTACGATTTCACCGTGGGCAGGAATATCGACCAACGCGACCTTGTGCCCCTGCGGAATATGCTCAATCAGTTCCAGCCCGTCCGGGAAGCGGGTGCCTGCTTTTAAGCCATTGTCGTTGACAATAATCGCCACGTTATCCGTATCGTGAACCTTAATATAAAACGCCGTCGGGGTGCCTCTCTAATTACAATATCGGTCATTATTCACTCTTCTCCGGCAAAGTTTCAGCTATGAAAAATAACTCGTTGGATAGTCGTTTTCTTAACGTAGAAATAAAGCATGTCAGGAGAAGAAAAGTGAAAATGTGATCGCGATCGTTTCAGGCGGACTAATCCTTGATTCTGTGCATTAGCGCCCACTGCTTTGTGCATATGCTCAAAATAGCATTGAGATGTAACGCAATACTTGAGCATCAAAACAATGTGCTGACGTGTAGAGCCGATTATACTGAATGACGATTTTATAACGCCACCATTCAGTCAGAGAAATAAATATAAAGATTCTGTTCTGGAATAAATATTACTGGCTAAAACTGCGGAATTAAAAAAGGGTTAAGTGATGAATAACGATATCTTCCCGAATAAGTTTAAAGCTGCCCTCGCGGCGCACCAGATTCAGATTGGCTGTTGGTCCGCGCTGGCAAACCCTATCAGCACCGAAGTGCTAGGCCTGGCCGGATTCGACTGGCTGGTGCTGGACGGCGAACACGCGCCGAACGATATCAGCACCTTTATTCCGCAGCTGATGGCGCTGAAAGGTAGCCCCAGCACTCCGGTGGTGCGCGTGCCAACTAACGAGCCGGTGATTATCAAGCGTCTGCTGGATATCGGTTTCTACAATTTCCTGATCCCGTTTGTGGAAACGGAAGAACAGGCGGCGCTGGCCGTTGCCTCAACGCGCTATCCGCCGGAAGGGATCCGCGGCGTCTCGGTATCGCACCGCGCCAACATGTTTGGCACCGTGCCGGACTATTTCGCCCAGTCCAATAGCAACATCACTATTCTGGTTCAGATTGAAAGCCAGCAGGGCGTTGATAACGTCGATGCGATTGCAGCCACAGATGGCGTGGACGGTATCTTCGTCGGTCCAAGCGATCTGGCTGCGGCGTTTGGGCATCTGGGCAACGCCAGCCACCCGGACGTACAGCGCGCAATCCAGCACATCTTTGCCCGCGCCAAAGCGCACGGCAAACCGTGCGGCATTCTGGCGCCGGTTGAAGCCGATGCTCGCCGCTACCTGGAGTGGGGAGCCACGTTCGTTGCCGTCGGCAGCGACCTCGGCGTGTTCCGCTCAGCGACGCAGAAATTAGCGGACGCTTTTAAAAAATAACCATCATTGAGGAAACAGATTATGACGCTGAAAGTGGGTTTTATTGGTCTTGGGATCATGGGTAAACCAATGAGTAAGAACCTGATTAAAGCGGGTTACTCACTGGTGGTATCCGATCACAATCCACAGTCTGTGGCTGAGGTGATGGCGACGGGCGCGGAAACAGCTACTACCCCTAAAGCCATTGCTGAGCAGTGCGATGTCATCATCACCATGCTGCCAAATTCCCCTCACGTCAAAGAGGTCGCGCTTGGGGAAAACGGCATTATCGACGGCGCGAAGCCGGGCCTGGTGCTGATTGATATGAGCTCTATTGCCCCGCTCGCGAGCCGTGAAATCAGCGAGGCGTTAAAAGCGAAGGGCGTAGAGATGCTGGATGCGCCCGTCAGCGGCGGCGAGCCGAAAGCCATCGACGGTACCCTGTCGGTGATGGTGGGCGGCGATAAGGCCGTGTTCGACAAATACTATGACCTGATGAAAGCGATGGCAGGCTCCGTAGTGCATACCGGAGACATTGGCGCGGGCAACGTTACCAAGCTCGCGAACCAGGTGATTGTGGCGCTGAACATTGCCGCCATGTCTGAAGCGCTGACGCTGGCAACGAAGGCGGGCGTCAATCCGGACCTGGTTTATCAGGCAATCCGTGGCGGTCTGGCGGGCAGTACCGTGCTGGATGCCAAAGCGCCGATGGTGATGGATCGTAATTTCAAACCCGGTTTCCGCATTGATCTGCACATCAAAGATCTGGCGAACGCGCTGGATACGTCTCACGGCGTGGGTGCACAGCTGCCGCTGACCGCTGCGGTTATGGAGATGATGCAGGCGCTGCGTGCGGATGGCCTGGGCACGGCCGATCACAGCGCGATTGCGTGCTACTACGAAAAACTGGCGAAGGTGGAAGTGGCGCGTTAATAGCATCTAGCCCGCACCCGAGGGTGACAGCGGCGCGCAAACCCTCTATACTGCGCGCCGAAGCTGACCAGACAGTCGCCGCTTCGTCGTCGTCCCTTTCGGGGGAGACGGGCGGAGGGGAGGAAAGTCCGGGCTCCATAGGGCAGGGTGCCAGGTAACGCCTGGGGGGGAAACCCACGACCAGTGCAACAGAGAGCAAACCGCCGATGGCCCGCGCAAGCGGGATCAGGTAAGGGTGAAAGGGTGCGGTAAGAGCGCACCGCGCGGCTGGTAACAGTCCGTGGCACGGTAAACTCCACCCGGAGCAAGGCCAAATAGGGGTTCACATGGTACGGCCCGTACTGAACCCGGGTAGGCTGCTTGAGCCAGTGAGCGATTGCTGGCCTAGATGAATGACTGTCCACGACAGAACCCGGCTTATCGGTCAGCTTCAACTTCTTCCAGAACCCCGCTTCGGCGGGGTTTTTGCTTTTAGGGTTTCGTAGCCCAGGTATGCGCATCGCCACCCGGCAACTCGCACAAACGACATCAATTCTCATATTTGCGACATTAAGCACATTTAACTGCATGACCCTTTCTGGCATCGCTATGCCTACCGCAAACGATCGTTATCACAAAATTTCACCCTAAAAAATGGTGAATTTACAGTATTGTTAATTTGTTGCGAATGTTAACTGAACGATCGCAAATATTTTCTTATTTGATATAAACATATTGAAATTAAAAACATTCAGGCTATGAATATGTGACGTATTCCACTGTTTATAAAAAGCTGTCCAAAAATCCTCTGCAAAATTTGATAATTTGAAAGAATGTTTAAAAGGAATAACGGTTATTTATTGGCCTTTAATTGTCTGAAAGTTCGTCTTTATTGATTTATTTAACGCAGAGAAAATTATCAAGGTTATCGCCATAAAATAAATTTATTACTGCTGATTTTATTGATCGATATCAGCGTAATGGTGTGCTTTTAATTTTATATGGCATTGATTATAAAGTGTTTTTTAGGTTCTTGCTGTGCCCGTAAAATGCGCGGGGAAGCAAATTGTGAGTAACAGCACATACCCCCTTAAACATTATTGGGTAGAATCTGCTGCGTCATAGGGAAATAAGCGCAGAATATTATGAATACTATTATTCTACCGAAAACTCAGCACCTCGTGGTATTTCAGGAAGTCATTAAAAGTGGCTCCATAGGTTCTGCCGCAAGACAACTAGGCCTGACGCAACCCGCCGTCAGCAAAATCATCAGCGACATCGAATCCTACTTCGGGGTGGAAGTGATGGTGCGTAAAAACACCGGCGTAAAACTCACTGCCGCTGGTCAGGTGCTGCTGTCATACGCTGAGTCGATCACCCGCGAAATGAAAAACATGGTGAGCGAAATCAACAGCCTCAGTTTTAGTACCGTCATGGACGTCTCCTTTGGCTATCCGTCGCTGATTGGCTTCACCTTCCTGTCTGAGATGATCAAAAAATTCAGGGAAGTGTTCCCGAAAGCGCGCGTCTCCATGTATGAAGCGCAGCTCTCTTCATTCCTGCCCGCCATTCGCGACGGTCGGCTGGATTTTGCCATCGGCACGCTGAGCGACGGAATGTTGCTTCAGGACCTTCACGTTGAGCCACTGTTTGAATCCGAGTTTGTGCTGGTGGCGAGTAAATCACGAACGTGCACCGGACCGACCAGACTGGCATCACTTACGCATGAGCAGTGGGTGATGCCGCAAACCGATATGGGCTACTACAACGAACTCCTGACCACCCTGCAAGACAACCACATCAGCATTGAAAACATCGTCCAGACCGATTCCGTCGTCACTATCTATAACCTTGTCCTGAATGCCGATTATCTGACGGTGATTCCCCGCGACATGATTGCGCCGTTTGGCTCGGACCAGTTTATCGTCCTGCCGGTGGAGGATGAATTACCCGTGGCGCGCTATGCCGCCGTGTGGTCGAAAAATTACAGTATTAAAAAATCGGCGTCAGTATTAGTTGAACTGGCAAAACAATATTCGTCGATGGATATCGATAAACGACGATAGAAATAATTAAGTTTTAAAACACCCGGAGCGACGCTTTTTAACGCTCTGATACCCTGACTTTGCCTGAAAAGAATGAATTATTATAACGAGGATATTATGCACATTACTTACGATCTCCCGGTGACCATTGAAGATATTCAGGACGCCAGAAAACGCCTGGCGGGGAAAATTTATAAAACCGGCATGCCGCGCTCAAATTATCTCAGCGAACGCTGTAAGGGTGAGATATTCCTGAAATTTGAAAATATGCAGCGTACCGGTTCGTTTAAAATACGCGGGGCGTTTAATAAGTTAAGTTCGTTGACGGATGCAGAAAAACGCAAAGGGGTAGTGGCCTGCTCCGCAGGAAACCACGCTCAGGGGGTGTCGCTCTCCTGCGCCATGCTCGGTATCGACGGCAAAGTGGTGATGCCGATGGGCGCGCCAAAATCCAAGGTCGCCGCTACCCGCGACTATTCGGCGGAAGTGGTGCTGCACGGCGAGAACTTCAACGACACCATCGCTAAGGTGAGCGAAATCGTCGAGATGGAGGGGCGCATATTTATTCCGCCTTATGACGATGCGAAAGTCATTGCCGGGCAGGGCACCATCGGCCTCGAAATTCTCGAAGATCTTTACGACGTGGATAATGTGATTGTTCCTATCGGCGGCGGCGGCTTAATTGCCGGTATTGCAACGGCAATTAAATCCATCAACCCGACAATTAATATTATCGGCGTACAGTCTGAAAACGTTCACGGCATGGCGGCTTCCTGGCAGGCCGGAGAAATAACCAACCATCGCGTTACCGGCACATTAGCCGACGGCTGCGACGTGTCTCGTCCGGGTAAATTAACCTTCGAAATTGTTCGTGAACTGGTCGATGACATTGTGCTGGTGAGTGAAGACGATATTCGCAACAGCATGATTGCTCTTATTCAGCGAAATAAAGTGGTGACGGAAGGCGCGGGCGCGCTGGCCTGCGCGGCGTTATTAAGCGGCAAGCTTGACCCCTATATTCAGGGCCGTAAAACCGTCTGCATTATTTCCGGCGGCAATATCGATCTCTCCCGTGTTTCCCAAATTACCGGCTTCGTTGACGCATAAAGGTGACCTATGAGCAACACAGAAAGCATTATCGTTGGCCAGACAAAAACGTCCTCCTGGCGTAAGTCTGACACCACATGGACGCTCGGCCTGTTTGGTACCGCCATTGGCGCAGGCGTGCTGTTCTTCCCCATTCGCGCAGGCTTTGGCGGACTGATCCCCATCCTGCTGATGCTGGTACTTGCCTTCCCGATTGCGTTTTACTGCCACCGCGCGCTGGCGCGCCTCTGTTTGTCCGGCAGCAACGTCTCCGGCAACATCACCGAAACGGTGGAAGAGCACTTCGGGAAAACCGGTGGGGTGGTGATCACTTTCCTCTACTTCTTCGCCATTTGCCCGCTGCTGTGGATTTACGGCGTCACCATTACTAACACCTTTATGACCTTCTGGGAAAACCAGCTCCAGATGCCTGCGCTGAACCGCGGCGTGGTGGCGCTGTTCCTGCTGCTGCTGATGGCCTTTGTGATCTGGTTCGGGAAAGACCTGATGGTGAAGGTGATGAGCTACCTGGTGTTCCCGTTCATTGCCAGCCTGGTGCTGATTTCCCTGTCGCTGATCCCGTACTGGAACTCGGCGGTAATCGACCAGGTCAACCTGAGCGATATCGCTTTTACCGGTCATGACGGCATTCTGGTCACGGTGTGGCTGGGGATCTCCATCATGGTCTTCTCCTTTAACTTCTCGCCCATCGTCTCCTCGTTCGTGGTCTCCAAGCGCGAAGAGTACGAGCCGGAGTTCGGGAAAGCATTCACCGAGCAGAAATGTTCCAAAATCATCGGTCGCGCCAGCCTGCTGATGGTGGCGGTGGTGATGTTCTTCGCCTTTAGCTGCCTGTTTACGCTCTCTCCGCAGAACATGGCGGATGCCAAAGCGCAGAACATTCCGGTGCTCTCTTACCTGGCGAACCACTTTGCCTCGATGTCGGGCAGTAAATCCACGTTCGCCACGGTGCTGGAATACGGTGCCTCCATCATCGCGCTGGTCGCTATCTTTAAATCCTTCTTCGGCCACTACCTGGGCACGCTGGAGGGGCTGAACGGCCTGATCCTCAAGTTCGGCTACAAGGGCGATAAGAAGAACGTCTCCGTCGGCAAGTTGAACACCATCAGCATGATTTTCATCATGGGCTCCACCTGGATTGTGGCCTACGCCAACCCGAACATTCTCGACCTTATTGAAGCCATGGGGGCGCCAATTATCGCCTCTCTGCTGTGTCTGCTGCCGATGTACGCCATTCGTAAAGCGCCCGCGCTGGCGAAATACAAAGGCCGGACCGAGAACATCTTCGTGACCGTGGTCGGCCTGCTGACCATTCTGAATATCGTTTACAAACTGTTCTAACCCAAAGCTCAGGAAGAGCGGAGTAACACATGACTGAATTTCCGGTAGTACTGGTTATTAACTGCGGATCGTCCTCCGTTAAGTTTTCGGTGCTGGACGCAGCAGGCTGCGATGCCCTGCTGACGGGCATTGCGGACGGCATCAACACTGAAAAAGCCTTTATTTCCGTGAACGGTGGTGAGCCAGTCAGACTGGCTCACCAGGACTACGAAGGGGCGCTGGCCGCCATCGCCCTCGAGCTGGACAAGCGCGACCTGATGAGCAGCGTGGCCCTGATTGGCCACCGCATCGCTCACGGCGGCGATCTCTTCAGCGAGTCGACCCTCATCACGGAAGAGGTCATTGAGCAGATCCGCCTGGTTTCCCCGCTGGCGCCGCTGCATAACTACGCCAACCTGAGCGGCGTGGAAGCCGCAGAGCGCCTGTTCCCCGGCGTGCAGCAGGTGGCGGTATTTGACACCAGTTTCCATCAGACCATGGCGCCGCAGGCGTATCTGTACGGTCTGCCGTACCGCTATTTTGAAGAGCTGGGCGTGCGCCGCTACGGCTTCCACGGCACCTCTCACCGCTACGTGTCCGGGCAGGCGCACGCGCTCCTCGGGCTGTCCCCCGATGACAGCGGCCTGGTGATTGCCCATCTCGGCAACGGGGCGTCCATCTGCGCGGTGCGCAACGGTAAAAGCGTCGATACCTCAATGGGGATGACGCCGCTGGAAGGGCTGGTGATGGGCACGCGCTGCGGCGACGTGGACTTCGGCGCAATGGCGTGGATTGCCCAGCAAACCGGCCAGTCGTTCGAGGATCTGGAGCGCGTGGTCAACAAAGAGTCCGGGCTGCTTGGCATCTCCGGTATCTCCTCCGATTTACGCGCGCTGGAGAAAGCCTGGCATGACGGCAATGACCGGGCGCAGCTGGCGATAAAGACCTTTGTCCACCGCATAGCGCGGCATATCGCCGGTCACGCCGCGTCTCTGCACCGTCTGGATGGCGTGATCTTCACTGGCGGCATCGGTGAAAACTCCACGCTGATCCGCGCGCTGGTGGCGGAACATCTGAAGGTGTTTGGCATCGCGCTCGACGAGGCGAAAAACGCTCTGCCGGGCAGCGCGGGTGCGCGCGTCATCTCCACCGAGTCGTCCCGCGTGACCTGCGCGGTTATCCCTACCAACGAAGAAAAAATGATCGCGCTGGACGCCCTCCGTCTTGGGAAGGTCACCCCGGCTGCGGCTTACGCCTGATAAAGCGAGAATCTGATGAAAGTAACAATCGATACGGGCGTCGCGCCCTACAGCGACGCATGGGCCGGATTTCGCGGTGAAGAATGGAAAAACGCCGTTAACGTCCGCGATTTTATTCAGCATAACTACACCCCTTATGAAGGCGATGAAGCTTTCCTCGCGCAGGCGACGCCAGCAACGACGGCGCTGTGGCAGAAGGTGATGGTCGGCATTCGCCAGGAGAATGCCACCCACGCCCCGGTGGATTTCGACACCAACATTGCCACCACCATTACCGCCCACGGACCGGGGTATATCGACCAGGATCTTGAGACGATCGTCGGCCTGCAAACCGACAAGCCGCTCAAGCGCGCCCTGCATCCGTACGGCGGGATCAATATGATCCACAGCTCGTTCGAAGCCTACGGGCGGGAAATGGATCCGCAGTTCGAATACCTGTTTACCGACCTGCGTAAAACCCACAATCAGGGCGTGTTTGACGTTTACTCCCCGGAGATGATGCGCTGCCGTAAATCCGGCGTGCTGACCGGTCTGCCGGACGGCTACGGGCGCGGGCGCATTATCGGCGACTACCGCCGTGTGGCGCTGTACGGCATCCGCTATCTGGTGCGCGAGCGTGAACTGCAGTTTGCCGATCTGCAGGGCAGGCTGGAGCGCGGTGAAGATCTGGAGGCGACGATCCGCCTGCGCGAGGAGCTGGCGGAGCATAAGCGTGCGTTGCTGCAGATCCAGCAGATGGCGGCGAACTATGGCTTTGATATTTCACGTCCGGCGATGAACGCGCAGGAAGCGGTGCAGTGGGTCTATTTTGCCTACCTTGCCGCAGTGAAATCCCAGAACGGCGGGGCGATGTCGCTGGGGCGTACGGCCTCGTTCCTTGATATCTACATTGAGCGAGACATGCAGGCGGGGCGGCTGAACGAGGTGCAGGCCCAGGAGCTGATCGACCACTTCATCATGAAGATCCGCATGGTGCGCTTCCTGCGCACGCCGGAGTTCGACACGCTCTTCTCCGGCGATCCGATCTGGGCCACGGAAGTGATCGGCGGCATGGGGCTGGATGGCCGTACGCTGGTGACCAAAAATAGCTTCCGCTACCTGCATACCCTGCATACCATGGGGCCCGCGCCGGAGCCGAACCTGACGATCCTCTGGTCTGAACAGCTGCCGATCGCGTTTAAGAAATACGCCGCGCAGGTGTCGATCGTCACCTCGTCGCTGCAGTATGAGAACGACGATCTTATGCGCGCCGACTTCAACAGCGACGACTACGCCATTGCCTGCTGCGTCAGCCCAATGGTGATTGGTAAGCAGATGCAGTTCTTCGGCGCTCGCGCCAACCTCGCCAAAACGCTGCTGTACGCGATCAACGGCGGGGTGGACGAGAAGCTGAAGATCCAGGTCGGCCCGAAAACCGAGCCGCTGCTGGACGACGTGCTGGATTACGACACCGTGATGGCGAGCCTCGACCACTTTATGGACTGGCTGGCGGTGCAGTACATCAGCGCGCTGAATCTCATTCACTACATGCATGATAAGTACAGTTACGAAGCCTCGCTGATGGCGTTGCACGATCGTGACGTCTATCGCACCATGGCCTGCGGGATTGCCGGGCTGTCGGTGGCGGCGGATTCCCTGTCGGCGATTAAGTACGCCACGGTGAAACCAGTGCGCGACCACAGCGGCCTGGCGGTGGACTTCGTCATCGAAGGGGACTATCCGCAGTACGGCAATAATGACGATCGCGTGGACAGCATCGCCTGCGACCTGGTGGAGCGATTTATGAAGAAGATCCAGGCGCTGCCGACGTATCGCAACGCGGTGCCGACTCAGTCGATCCTGACTATCACCTCCAACGTGGTCTACGGCCAGAAAACGGGCAACACGCCGGACGGACGCCGCGGCGGCACGCCGTTTGCGCCTGGCGCCAACCCGATGCACGGTCGCGACAGGAAAGGGGCGGTGGCTTCGCTAACGTCGGTCGCCAAGCTGCCGTTTACCTACGCGAAAGACGGGATCTCCTATACCTTCTCCATTGTGCCGCAGGCGCTGGGCAAGGATGAACTGGTGCGCAAAACCAACCTGGTGGGGCTGCTGGATGGGTACTTCCATCACGAAGCGTCTATTGAGGGCGGGCAGCACCTGAACGTCAACGTCATGAACCGGGAGATGCTGCTGGATGCCATTGCCCATCCGGAGAACTACCCGAACCTGACAATTCGCGTATCTGGCTATGCGGTACGGTTTAACGCTCTGACGCGCGAGCAGCAGCAGGACGTGATTTCGCGTACGTTTACGCAGGCGATGTAATTCCAATTGCCATTGTGCCTCCTCCTTAGAGGAGGCTTTTAATTTCGTGAATACTGTCACATTTAGAAAATGGCCTCCTCGTTTACACCTCCTGTAGCAATTTTTCCTCCAGCGTCAGGAAATCCCTATAAAACTTGTGACTTTTTTCTCCCTTGCTCCGGCTATGATTTTCTCACACCAATAACAAACACCTGCTGCTCTCTGAATCGCAATCGCTGGCGATCGGAACCTAATAAAAACAATTGTTTACCCTACAAAATAAGCGAGTGCCCAATGAATATGGCAACAAACAGCAGTGTGATTGTGAGTGATTCCCCTGCGGCAAGGCGGGCGGGAATGAGCGAAAGCGAATGGCGAGAGGCGATCAAATTCGACAGCATCGACACGGGCTGGGTCATCATGAGTATCGGGATGGCCATCGGCGCGGGTATCGTTTTTCTTCCGGTGCAGGTTGGATTAATGGGGCTGTGGGTCTTTTTGCTCTCATCGATAATTGGCTATCCGGCCATGTACCTCTTCCAGCGTTTATTTATTAATACGCTGGCGGAATCCCCGGAATGTAAAGACTACCCGAGCGTGATTAGCGGTTATTTAGGTAAAAACTGGGGCATCTTATTAGGTGCGCTCTATTTCGTGATGCTGGTCATCTGGATGTTTGTCTATTCCACGGCTATCACCAACGACAGCGCATCCTATTTGCACACCTTCGGGGTCACCGAGGGGTTGCTGTCGGAAAATCCCTTCTACGGCTTATTCCTGATCTGTATTCTGGTCGCCATCTCTTCGCGCGGTGAAAAGCTGCTGTTTAAAGTCTCCAGCCTGATGGTGCTGACCAAATTATTTGTGGTGGCGGCGCTGGGGCTTTCAATGATCGGCCTCTGGCATTTAGCCAACGTCGGTATGCTGCCGCCGATGGGGTTGCTGATAAAAAATGCCATTATTACGCTGCCCTTTACCTTAACCTCCATTCTGTTTATCCAGACATTAAGCCCGATGGTGATTTCCTATCGTTCACGGGAAAAATCCGTTGAGGTGGCGCGTCATAAGGCGCTGCGGGCGATGAATATCGCCTTTGGCATACTGTTTGTCACGGTCTTCTTCTACGCCGTCTCTTTCACCCTGGCGATGGGACACGACGAAGCGGTGAAAGCCTACGAGCAGAACATTTCCGCCCTGGCGATTGCGGCGCAGTTTATCAGCGGCGACGGCGCGGGCTGGGTCAAAATCGTCAGCGTGATCCTCAATATTTTTGCCGTGATGACCGCCTTCTTCGGCGTCTATCTCGGCTTCCGCGAAGCTACGCAGGGGATCGTGATGAATATCCTGCGCCGTAAAATGCCGGCTGAACGTATTAATGAAAGCATCGTCCAGCGCGGGATCATGCTGTTCGCTATCCTGCTGGCCTGGAGCGCGATCGTGTTAAACGCGCCGGTACTGAGCTTCACCTCTATCTGTAGCCCCATCTTCGGCATGGTGGGCTGCCTGATCCCTGCGTGGCTGGTCTACAAGGTACCGGCGCTGCATAAATATAAGGGCGTATCGCTGGTGATTATTGTCATCACCGGGCTGCTGCTTTGTGTTTCTCCTTTCCTCGCATTTTCCTGAGGGCAAATAAGGTCGTAACGATGTCTGAGCAAACTCATCCTTTATGGAATCAATTTATTTGCGTAGTGCAGGAAGAAGTTAAGCCTGCGCTGGGGTGCACCGAGCCCGTTTCTCTGGCCCTTGCCTGTGCGATTGCCGCAGAGCAACTGCCTGGCGACGTCACGAAGATTGAGGCGTGGGTATCGCCGAATCTGATGAAGAACGGGCTTGGCGTAACGGTGCCGGGCACCGGCATGGTCGGGCTGCCCATTGCGGCGGCGCTGGGTGCCATCGGTGGCAATGCGCAGGCGGGGCTGGAGGTGCTGAAAGATGTCACCGCCGATGCGCTGGCGCGGGCCAAAGCAATGCTTAACGCCGGTCTGGTGCAGGTGAAATTGCAGGAGCCGTGCGATGAGATCCTCTATTCACGTGCCTGCGTCTACGCCGGTGAGGCCTCGGCCATGGTGACCATTGCGGGCGGACATACCCGCGTGGTGGAGGTGGTTTGTCACGGCGAAACGCGCTTCAGTCTTGACGAGCGGCAGGCCGAGGTAAGTAACGATCCGCTGGCGGTACTGTCAAACACCACGCTCTCGCAGATCCTGGAGTTTGTCGAACAGGTACCGTTCGAGGCGATCCGCTTTATCCTGGAAGCAGGGCAACTGAACGACGCGCTCTCTCGTGAAGGGCTTAGCGGGAAGTGGGGGCTACACATTGGTGCCACCCTCAATAAGCAGCGCGCACGCGGATGGATGGCGCAGGATCTGGGTTCTGACATCGTTATCCGCACCAGCGCGGCCTCGGATGCCCGCATGGGCGGTGCGACGTTGCCGGCGATGAGCAACTCGGGCTCCGGGAATCAGGGAATTACAGCTACCATGCCGGTTGTCGTGGTCGCTGAACATGTTCAGGCCGATGACGAACGGCTGGCGCGGGCGCTGATGCTCTCGCATCTGTCGGCTATCTACATCCATTACCAGCTTCCGCGTTTGTCCGCGCTGTGTGCGGCGACAACGGCCGGTATGGGGGCCGCCGCAGGGATGGCGTGGCTGATGGGCGGAAGCTATCAGACGATTGCAATGGCCATCGGCAGTATGATCGGTGACGTCAGCGGGATGATCTGCGACGGGGCGTCTAACAGCTGCGCCATGAAAGTCTCGACCAGCGTCACCAGCGCCTGGAAAGCCGTGATGATGGCGCTGGATGAGTCGGGCGTGACTGGTAACGAAGGAATTGTGGCCCACGACGTGGAACAGTCTATCTCTAACCTGTGCGCCCTGGCGTGCCGCTCAATGCAGGCAACGGACCGGCAGATTATTGAGATTATGGCGAGTAAGGTGTAGCGATTGGCATTCGTCCCTCTTCCCAAAGGGGAGAGGGACCGATCGAGCAACTCTTACACCGGCAAATCAATCAGCAGCGCGCGCAGCGGCGTATCTGCCACCAGGGTGATATTCGCTTCGTCACGAATAAACGCCCCGTCGCCGCAGGTGAGCGCTTCTTTCTCTTCCGCGTGCGTCACTGCATGCACCGTACCGTGAATGGACTGCAAATAGGCGCGCGGGCCGTGCAGCTGGAAGCTTGCCTGTTCACCTTTTTTCAGTTCGATATGGTGCAGCCATACCTGCTGTCGCAGCTGCAAGCTGCCCTTGCTGCCGTCAGGCGAGGCAATCAGTTGCTGTTTATCGCCCTTCAGATCTATTTTCTGCACCAGCGGGTTTTCTCGCTCAGGGCAGGCGTCGAGCCACAGCTGCATGCGCGTCAGCGTTTTGTCTTTGCTGAGGTTATGCTCGCTGTAGCTGATGCCCGGCTGCGTGGAAATTAACAACGCTTCGCCAGCCTTTGCCTGGACATGATTGCCCTCGCTATCGCGGTATTCTGCCTCGCCTTCCAGGATCAGGTTCAGGATATCGACTTTCGGATACGTACGTGGCTGGAAGGAGGCGCCCGGGGCGAGCACTTCCTGGTTCAACACGCGCAGTGAAGCGTAACCGAGGAGTTTAGGGTCAAAGTAGTGTCCAAAGGAAAAGGTGTAGCGGGCCTGCAGCCAACCGAAATCGGCTTGTCCGCACTGTTTAGCTGTTCTTGTCGTAATCATAAACTTGACCTCTCTTTACACTAAAACAATGGTAAAGGTATGGACGCTTCATTGTTAGCCAGATATTCTGCCCGGTATGTTCAAATTTCCTGAATGAGAACGAGATGGCTAAAGAGAGAGCATTGACGCTTGAGGCGCTTCGCGTCATGGACGCGATTGACAGGCGTGGCAGCTTTGCCGCCGCGGCAGATGAACTGGGGCGCGTTCCGTCTGCGCTCAGCTATACCATGCAAAAGCTGGAGGAAGAGCTGGACGTGGTGCTCTTTGACCGTTCCGGTCATCGAACAAAATTCACGAACGTTGGACGGATGCTGCTGGAACGTGGTCGCGTACTGCTGGAAGCGGCGGATAAACTGACGACGGACGCCGAGGCGCTGGCACGCGGCTGGGAAACCCACCTGACGCTGGTCACTGAGGCTCTGGTGCCTACCGAGGCGTTATTCCCGCTGGTAGACAGGCTGGCAGACAAAGCGAACACGCAGCTTTCAATCATCACCGAGGTGCTGGCAGGCGCGTGGGAGCGTCTGGAGACGGGCAGGGCGGATATCGTGATTGCGCCGGATATGCACTTCCGTTCATCGTCTGAGATCAACTCCCGCAAACTTTACAGCGTGATGAACGTTTACGTCGCCGCGCCAAATCACCCGATTCACCAGGAGCCGGAGCCGCTCTCTGAAGTGACGCGCGTGAAGTACAGGGGCGTGGCGGTTGCGGATACCGCGCGTGAACGTCCGGTGCTAACGGTGCAGTTGCTGGATAAACAGCCGCGTCTGACGGTCACATCGCTGGAAGATAAGCGCCAGGCATTGCTGGCAGGATTTGGGCGTGGCGACTATGCCGTATCCGTTTGTTGAAAAAGACATTGCTGAAGGGCGTCTGCGCGTCGTCAGCCCGGAGTACACCAGCGAAGTGGATATCATTATGGCGTGGCGTCGCGACAGCATGGGCGAAGCGAAATCATGGTGTTTGCGAGAAATTCCAAAGCTCTTTGCGCATCACAACAAATAAAAGAGTAAGCCCGATGTGCCTAAGCGCCATCGGGCATAAATTTACGCGCCGATCTTCGGATCCGGACCAAAGCGGTTTTCACCCGGCGTCCCGCTCTGACAGTTGAAGATTAAAATCACAATCCACCCTACTACCGGGATTAACAGCAGCAGTAACCACCAGGCGGAACGATCCGTGTCGTGAAGCCGGCGGAACTGTACGGCCCAGGACGGCAGAAGAATAAAGATGGCATAAATCGATGTAAGGACGCCTTCCCCACTCGCCCACTCCCAGCCCAGAATTTTATCCACGATGCTCAGCACCAGAGCAAAAATGAAGTTCACCAGAATGAACATCCAGTACTCTTTGCGGCGGGCGCGGCCACCAAATCCAACGTAGTTGCGCAGTACGTTTAAATACCAATCCATTTCCTTGCCTCATTTATCAGTCAATCACTTGTTTTCTAAGCGATCGAGGTAAGGATAGATGGAGATTGTGAATTAAAAAAGGGCATCTCACGATGCCCTTAATATTTATCCAAAACGAACGTCGCGCCCGTGGGGTTCATTCAGATCCTGCCACGGCCCGATGGAGATAATACCCGTCGGGTTAATGGTTTTGTGGCTGCGGAAATAGTGGGTGCGGATATGGTCAAAGTCGACGTTTCGGCAATTCCCGGCATCTGGTAGATGTCGCGCAGGAAACCATACAGGTTCAGATAATCGCTGATGCGGTGTTTGTCACACTTAAAGTGGGTGACATAGACCGGATCAAAGCGAACCAGCGTCGTCCACAGGCGGATATCCGCTTCCGTCAGACGATCGCCCGTCAGATAGCGGTGCTGGCCGAGGATCTGCTCCAGACGCTCAAGAGATTCAAAGACTTTTTCCAACCGCTTCGTCGTAGGCTTCCTGGCTGGTGGCAAAACCGGCCTTGTAAACGCCGTTATTAACGTTGTCGTAAATCCAGCTGTTCAGCTCATCGATTTTGTCTCGCAGCTCAACCGGATAGTAATCCCCGGCGCGCGCGCCATGGGCGTCGAAGGCGGTGTTGAACATGCGGATGATCTCCGCAGATTCATTGCTGACAATCGTCTGGTTTTTCTTGTCCCACAGAACCGGTACGGTGACGCGCCCGGTGTAGTGCGGGTCGGCGCGCAGATAAAGCTGGTAGAGGAAATCGTGATGATACAGTTCATCACCCGTCGCAGCAGGGAAATCATGGTCGAACGTCCAGCCGTTTTCCAGCATTAGCGGGTTCACCACCGACACCGGAATTAAGGATTCGAGGCCTTTCAGCTTGCGCACAATCAGCGTGCGGTGCGCCCACGGGCAGGCGAGTGAAACATAGAGATGATAACGATCTTTCTCGGCCGCAAAGCCACCTTCGCCACTCGGGCCGGCAGCACCATCGGCGGTAAGCCAGTTACGGAAGGCCGAAACAGAGCGCTTGAAGCGTCCACCGGTGGATTTGGTGTCATACCAGACATCCTGCCAGACGCCGTCTACGAGTTGTCCCATTTTTTTCTCCTCCGTCAGATAGCAAAAGCGAGGAGAGGTCTCCTCGCTTTGTGTTTATTCAGTATAGCGTGCTTACCATTTCTTATTCAGAACGCGGTCGATGCTGTATGCGCCCGGGCCGGTGACAGCCAGCAGCAGGAAACCACCCGCAATGGTCAGGTTTTTCATGAACATCAGGGAGTTCACGCCTTCAGCAAAGTTGCTGTGGAAGATGAACGCCGTCAGCAGGGTGAAGCCCGCAGTAAACAGCGCCGTGGTACGGGTCAGGAAGCCGAACAGAACCGCCAGGCCGCCGCCAAACTCAAGCAGAATGGTCAGTGGCAGCATAAAGCCCGGAACGCCCATGGCTTCCATATACTGCTGGGTACCTGCATAACCGGTGATTTTGCCCCAACCTGCAACGATGAACAGAATTGGCATCAGAATACGCGCGACCAGTACACCAACATCTTCTAATTTTTTCCATTTTACTCTCCAGGAAACCACATAAGCGGCTGAACATTATTTCTCTGCAAATTCGGGTAGATACCGCGTCTTTGCTGTCGATGGAGAGCATCATAAACGTGACGGTTGGCGATTGTTAGCAAGGAAAACTGTCAATCTTTTTCAAAGATATTGAGT
>OKVS01000170.1_pt1 | contig 31043 bp, 30 predicted proteins | sample 1606911 | NCBI WGS metagenome assembly OKVS01 (sample SAMN03281016, study PRJEB24777) | human gut metagenome | isolation source: fecal sample PR161 from 1 month old female Malay infant, caesarean... | reverse complement strand
TGGTTATTTGTTATGTTGACCGCGCCAACCTCGCCGTCGCCTCGGCGCATATTCAGGAGGAGTTTGGTATTAGCAAAGCGGAAATGGGCTACGTATTTTCCGCCTTTGCCTGGCTGTATACCCTCTGCCAGATCCCTGGCGGTTGGTTCCTTGACCGCGTGGGATCCAGGCTTACCTACTTTATCGCTATATTTGGCTGGTCGGTGGCGACGTTGCTACAAGGCTTCGCCACCGGTTTAATGTCGCTTATCGGTTTACGCGCTATTACCGGCATCTTCGAAGCGCCAGCCTTCCCGACCAACAACCGCATGGTGACCAGCTGGTTCCCGGAGCAGGAGCGCGCTTCCGCCGTCGGGTTTTATACCTCGGGGCAATTTGTGGGTCTGGCTTTCCTCACGCCGCTGCTGATCTGGATCCAGGAGCTATTGAGCTGGCACTGGGTGTTTATCGTTACCGGCGGTATCGGCATTATCTGGTCGCTGATCTGGTTCAAGGTTTATCAACCGCCGCGCCTGACTAAAAGCATCAGTAAAGCCGAACTCGACTATATCCGCGACGGCGGCGGCCTGGTGGATGGCGATGCGCCGGTGAAGAAAGAGGCGCGTCAACCGTTATCGAAAGCGGACTGGAAGCTGGTTTTTCACCGCAAGCTGGTTGGCGTTTACCTTGGACAGTTCGCGGTAACCTCGACGCTGTGGTTCTTCCTGACCTGGTTTCCGAACTACTTAACCCAGGAAAAAGGCATTACCGCGCTGAAGGCCGGCTTTATGACCACGGTGCCCTTCCTCGCCGCGTTTTTTGGCGTCCTGCTGTCTGGTTGGCTGGCGGATAAGCTGGTGAAAAAAGGCTACTCGCTGGGCGTGGCGCGCAAAACGCCGATCATCTGTGGACTGTTGATCTCCACCTGCATCATGGGGGCAAACTACACCAACGACCCCATCTGGATCATGGCGCTGATGGCGCTGGCGTTCTTCGGTAACGGTTTTGCGTCTATCACCTGGTCGCTGGTCTCCTCCCTGGCGCCGATGCGCCTGATCGGCCTGACCGGCGGGGTGTTTAACTTTGTTGGCGGCCTGGGCGGCATCACCGTCCCGCTGGTGATTGGCTATCTGGCGCAGGATTACGGCTTTGGCCCGGCGCTGGTTTATATCTCCGTGGTGGCGTTAATAGGCGCGCTGTCTTATATCCTGCTGGTCGGCGATGTGAAACGTGTAGGCTAATTTTTTGCGATACGCTACCCTGATGCGTAAGTCTCGCATCAGGGTATCGTCATGAAACAAGTCACTTTTGCTCCCCGTCATCACCAGCTTACCAATATTAATACCTGGACTCCCGACAGCCAGTGGCTGGTATTCGACGTTCGTCCGTCCGGCGCATCGTTTACCGGCGAAACCATTGAGCGAGTGAACGTAAACAGCGGTACTGTGGAGACCATTTATCGTGCCACGCAGGGCGCGCACGTGGGCGTGGTAACCGTGCATCCAACCCAGGAGCGCTATGTGTTTATTCATGGCCCCGAGCGGCCGGATGCGCAGTGGCAGTATGATTTTCATCATCGCCGCGGGGTGGTGGCCTTTCAGGGGGCTGTCGAGAATCTGGACGCCATGGACATTACCCCCCCCCTACACGCCCGGCGCGCTGCGCGGCGGCAGCCACGTCCATGTCTATAGCCCCAACGGTCAGTTTGTCAGTTTTACCTACAACGATCACGTGCTGCACGAGCGCGATCCGGCGCTGGATCTGCGCAACGTCGGCGTGGCGGCGCCCTATGGACCGGTGACGCCGCAGGGACAGCATCCGCGCGAATATGGCGGCAGCCACTGGTGCGTGCTGGTAAGCCGCACGACGCCGGCACCCGCGCCGGGCAGCGATGAGATTAATCGCGCCTATGAGGAGGGCTGGGTCGGGAACCATACTCTGGCGTTTATTGGCGATACGCTGGCGGAAAATGGCGATAAAGTGCCTGAGCTGTTTATTGTCGATCTGCCGCAGGATGAAGCCGGCTGGAAGCAGCCTGGCGGGGCGCCGCTGGCCGGTACCGCAACCACAATGCCGGCGCCGCCGGCGGGCGTCAGCCAGCGTCGTTTGACCTTCACCCACCATCGCCGCTACCCGGGACTGGTGAACGTCCCGCGCCACTGGGTGCGCGCCAATCCCCAGGCGACGGCGATAGCCTTTCTGATGCGCGACGACGCCGGCGTAGTGCAGCTGTGGCTTATTTCCCCGCAGGGGGGCGAGCCGCGGCAGTTGACGCATCACGCGTCGGGTATCCAGTCGGCGTTTAACTGGCATCCGTCGGGAGAGTGGCTGGGTTTTGCGCTGGAGGATCGGATTGCCTGCTGCCATGCCGGTACGGGAGATATCACCTTTTTAACCGATACGCATGCGCATGCGCCCTCGGCGGACGCGATCGTCTTTTCGCCAGACGGTAAACAGATTGCCTGGATGGAGGAGGTGGACGGTTATCGTCAGCTGTGGGTTACGCAGACCGGACGATAACTTACTGGGCAGGCATCGGCGCTGGCGGGATCACCGAGTTGGTCGCCAGCGTAGCCTTCTCGCTCTTTTCGACCCGAGATTTGATTGAGCTGTCGGTGCGGAACATATCCCACGGCAGCAGCAGGGTATCCATGACGGCGGTGAACGGCATGTCCAGCGCCACCAGCGATTTCACACCCCAGTTGGTATCGCTGTCCCCCAGCGTTTGCGCACTGGATCGCGTGCCCGGATAGGTTCCCTCTTTGCCACCGGTATGTGACATTACGCTGGAGCAACCGCTCAGGCTTATTATCCCGCTGAACAGGACCAGCTTTAACAGTCGTCTGCTTTTCATTGTTCTTCCATTGTCGTTTCGGGCGTTGAGATAACCTTTCAGCGGTTATATCGGGCCATCCCGTGAATGCATAGTGTTATTGCGCCGCACTGTGGCGGGCATCGCACTTTGCTTTTTGTGCTCCTCCACCCAGTCTAAGCAATCATCGATAAACTGCAAAAAAAATTGCCCTCAATCCCTTGAAAAGGACGGGGAGAAACCCATTTTATAGGTGTAACCCACTGAGAATACGCCTGAGGGGTATTCCGGATTACCGCGGCCTGTCCACGATGGAAGGTCATTTGATTCTCGCTGATTTTCAGGAGCTATTTACTATGCGTAACTTCGATCTTTCCCCGCTATATCGTTCAGCCATTGGTTTCGACCGCCTGTTCAACCTGCTGGAAAACAATCAAAGCCAGAGCAACGGCGGCTACCCTCCGTATAACGTCGAGCTGGTAGACGAAAACCACTATCGCATCGCTATCGCGGTGGCTGGCTTTGCTGAAAGCGAGCTGGAGATCACTGCCCAGGACAATCTGCTGATCGTCAAAGGCGCCCACGCCGCCGAGCAGAAAGAGCGGACCTACCTGTATCAGGGGATCGCCGAGCGCAACTTCGAGCGCAAATTCCAGCTGGCGGAAAACATTCACGTCCGCGGCGCCAATCTGGTGAACGGCCTGCTGTATATCGATCTGGAACGGGTGATCCCGGAAGCGAACAAGCCGCGCCGCATCGAAATCAACTAATTGTCCGTTTCAGGCCGCGTGGCGGCCTGATGTAACAACCTGCTCGCCGTCAGGGAGCAGATGCGAATTTACAGAATTCGCAGGTATTCACTCGCTTCTTAGAAGGAGAAAACAGTATGCGTAACTACGATTTATCCCCACTGCTGCGTCAATGGATCGGTTTTGACAAACTGGCCAGCGCCCTGCAAACCGCCGGTGAAAGCCAAAGCTTCCCGCCCTATAACATCGAAAAAAGCGACGATAACCACTACCGCATTACCCTTGCGCTGGCCGGTTTCCGTCAGGAAGATCTGGATATTCAACTGGAAGGCACCCGTCTGGTGGTGAAAGGCACGCCGCAGCAGCCGGAAAAAGAGACCACATGGCTGCACCAGGGGTTGGTGAGCCAGGCCTTCAGCCTGAGCTTCACCCTCGCCGACAACATGGAGGTCTCTGGCGCGACCTTCACCAATGGCCTGCTGCATATCGATCTGACCCGCAATGAGCCTGAGCAGATCGCCCCGCAGCGTATCGCCATCAGCGAACGACCAGCGTTAAATAGTTAATTAAGCGAATAACTTATAAGGCCCCGATTTTCGGGGCTTTTTTGTGTGCGAGAGCACAATAAACTTCCTTGCTGCAACGGGTGTTTCAGTTTAAAAAACAATCATACTTTGGGACTCACTCAAACAAGGATACGTTATGAACGAACAGCAGCCATTTGAAGCGATTAGAAAGAGCGATGAGGCGGGGCGGGAGTATTGGTCTGCCCGCAACCTTGGTCCCCTGCTTGACTATAAAGAGTGGCGGAATTTTTATAAGGTCATTGCAAAAGCGATAATTTCATGTGAGGCGAGTGGTCATCCCTCGGCAGACCATTTTGTTGAAACCAACAAAATGGTCGAATTAGGTTCTGGCGCCAGCAGGAATCTTGAAGATTTCCACCTCTCACGCTACGCCTGCTATCTGGTAGTGCAAAATGGCGATCCGTCGAAACCGGTGATTGCTGCGGGGCAAACGTACTTTGCCTTGCAAACCCGGCGCCAGGAATTGCAAGATGATCAAATATTTAAGTCTCTACGAGAGGATGAAAAGCGACTGTTCCTGCGCAATGAGCTCAAAGAGCATAATAAACATCTGGTTGAAACGGCCCAACGTGCTGGTGTTGAGACGACTCTTGATTTTGCTGTCTTTCAAAACCATGGTTATAAAGGTCTCTATGGTGGTCTTGACCAAAAAGCAATCCATGAGCGTAAGGGCCTAAAGAAAAGCCAAAAAATACTCGACTATATGGGATCGACTGAGCTCGCGGCCAACCTGTTTCGTGCTACCCAAACGGAAGAAAAACTACGTCGGGACGCGGTTGATTCGAAGCAACTCGCCAACAAAACGCATTATGACGTAGGGCAAAAAGTACGCCAGACTATTAAAGACCTGGGTGGCACTATGCCTGAAGCACTTCCTTCCCCGGAGAAAAGTATTCAGCAACTCACTATCGCAGCGAAAAATAAGAACGCGCCTGAGTAGCGTATCTTACTCCATGATTATTGTGCGCCAGGCAGCATACAATCCGCCTGGCCGCGGTCATAATCCCTGTTAATAATAATGTTATTCACAGGGACGGTACCATGAGTGAGATAGCATTGACGGTCAGCGTGCTGGCGCTGGTGGCGGTGGTTGGGTTGTGGATCGGCAATGTCAAAATCCGCGGCGTTGGCTTTGGTATTGGCGGCGTGTTATTTGGCGGCATTATCGTCGGCCACTTTGTCGATCAGGCGGGCGTCGCCCTCAGCAGCCCGATGCTGCATTTTATTCAGGAATTCGGCTTGATCCTGTTCGTCTACACCATCGGTATTCAGGTGGGGCCGGGCTTTTTCGCCTCGCTGCGGGTCTCAGGCCTGCGGCTCAATCTGTTCGCTATCCTTATCGTTATCCTCGGCGGCCTGGTGACCGCGGTGCTGCATAAGCTGTTCAATATTCCTCTCCCGGTGGTGCTCGGTATCTTCTCCGGTGCGGTGACCAACACGCCGGCGCTGGGGGCCGGGCAGCAAATTCTGCGCGATCTCGGCGTACCGTTCGAGGTGGTCGATCAGATGGGGATGAGTTACGCGATGGCGTATCCGTTCGGCATCTGCGGCATTCTGCTGACCATGTGGCTGGTGCGTCTGTTCTTTCGCATCAATATCGAGAAAGAGGCCCAGCGGTTTGAGGAGAGCAGCGGCAACGGCCACGCTCATTTGCACACCATTAACGTGCGGGTGGAGAACCCCAACCTCAACCAGATGGCGATTCAGGATGTGCCGATGCTCAATAGCGACAACATCGTCTGTTCGCGGCTGAAGCGTGGCGAGCTGTTGATGGTGCCTGCGCCGGGCACCCTTATCCAGGCTGGCGACCTGCTGCACCTGGTGGGGCGACCTGAGGATTTGCACAATGCGCAGCTGGTGATAGGCCAGGAGGTGGCGACCTCGCTGTCGACGCGCGGCACCGATCTGAAAGTGGAGCGGGTGGTGGTCACTAACGAAAAAGTGCTGGGGAAGAAAATACGCGATCTGCACGTCAAACAGCGCTATGACGTAGTGATCTCCAGGCTTAACCGGGCAGGCGTCGAGCTGGTAGCCAGCAGCAGCGCCAGCCTGCAGTTTGGTGACATCCTCAACCTGGTCGGCCGTCCGGAGGCAATTGACGCCGTGGCCGCCGAACTGGGTAACGCTCAGCAGAAGCTGCAGCAGGTCCAGATGCTGCCGGTGTTTATCGGCATCGGACTCGGGGTACTGCTGGGATCTATCCCGTTGTTTATTCCCGGCTTCCCTGCCGCATTGAAGCTGGGACTGGCCGGTGGGCCGCTGATTATGGCGCTGATCCTTGGGCGTATCGGCAGTATCGGCAAGCTGTACTGGTTTATGCCGCCGAGCGCCAACCTGGCGCTGCGCGAGCTGGGGATCGTGCTGTTTCTGGCGGTGGTCGGGCTAAAATCGGGGGGTGACTTTGTCGCCACCCTGACCCAGGGCGATGGTCTGAGCTGGATCGCTTACGGCATTTTCATCACCGCCATCCCGCTGCTGACGGTGGGCATCCTCGCGCGCATGCTGGCGAAAATGAACTATCTGACGCTGTGCGGCATGCTGGCCGGCTCCATGACTGACCCGCCGGCGCTGGCCTTCGCCAACAACCTGCACGCCACCAGCGGCGCAGCGGCGCTCTCTTACGCCACCGTCTATCCGCTGGTGATGTTCCTGCGCATTATCACCCCGCAGCTACTCGCCGTGCTGTTCTGGGGGCTAAGCTAGCGGGCTTTGCGCCTGGACGCGGCGCAGGTGATAGTCCACCTGATACTCGCTGGCGTTGCGGAACATGACCGAATAGTTAAGAAACTCGCCGCTGTCGCTGTAGGAAAGGGAGGTAATACGCAGCAGCGGCGTCTGCTCCGGGACGTTCATTGAGCGCGCCAACTGCTTGTCCGCCAGCACCGGCGTCAGCGTTTCATAGTTCCCGCTGATGATGATCCCGCACTCTTTCTCAATATAATCAAATTTCGACCCTTCCAGATGACTCAGCGACAGGTTGCGGAACAGCTTCACCGGCATATAGCTATCCTCCAGCATCAGCGGCTTGCCGTCGACGTAGCGCACCCGCCGTGAGAAGTAGATCCGTTCATCAATTTTAATCCGCAGCAGACTGGCGATGGCCGGCGGGGCGGGCATCACCTCGAAGGCCAGCACCTGACTCACCACCTCTTTACCCTGCTTGCGCAGCACTTCCGCCAGGCCGGTCAGATTGCTGGTTTCATGATGGACGTCTTTACGCGCCACGTAAGTTCCCGAGCCGTGGCGACGCACAACCAATCCCCAGTCCACCAGCAGATCGATGGCTTTGCGAATAGTCATGCGCGCCACCCCGAACTCCTCGGCCAGTTTTTTCTCTCCTGGTAGCGGGCTGCCGATGGCGAAGTCGGCGGAATTCAGCCGCAGCCGCAGGCGGTCAGCAATGGATTTGTAGATCACCAGTAGTCCTCTTGTGCAGGAAAAGGGGATGTCGCTTTGTGCTCTTTTTTCTAAAAAAATAGATTAATTACAATCAATTAAGACACATTCATTTAGTTAATTTCGCTGCCTGACTTATCGATGTCTAACTTTTGTTACCGAAGTAGACAACTTTGGCCAAATTAAAACCATGAATGGGATCACGAATCGCAACGGCGCGGCATGTTGTCGGACGGGCAAATTTTTATTCTCCAGTGAGGCCGGTAATCAAGAAAAAGAAGGCCACTCACCCTACGAGTTGTTACATGAGGATTTCCCAATGCTCAGTCAAATACAACGCTTTGGCGGCGCCATGTTTACCCCGGTTTTGTTGTTTCCTTTTGCCGGGATCGTGGTCGGTATCGCCATCATGCTGCGCAACCCGATGTTCGTCGGCGAAGCGCTGACCGCACCCGACAGCCTGTTTGCCCAGATCGTTCACATCATTGAGGAGGGCGGCTGGACCGTCTTTCGTAATATGCCGCTGATTTTCGCCGTCGGTCTGCCGATCGGCCTGGCGAAACAGGCCCAGGGCCGGGCCTGTCTGGCGGTGCTGGTGAGCTTTCTCACCTGGAACTATTTTATCAACGCCATGGGGATGACCTGGGGCCACTTCTTCGGCGTCGATTTTTCCGCTGAACCCACGGCCGGCAGCGGCCTGACGATGATTGCCGGGATTAAAACCCTCGACACCAGCATTATCGGCGCCATCGTCATCTCCGGTCTGGTGACGGCCCTGCACAATCGCTATTTCGATAAACCCCTGCCGGTATTCCTCGGCATCTTTCAGGGTTCATCGTTTGTGGTCATTGTCGCCTTCCTCGCGATGATCCCTTGCGCCTGGCTGACCCTGCTCGGCTGGCCAAAGGTCCAGCTGGGTATTGAATCGCTGCAGGCCTTTCTGCGCTCAGCCGGGGCGCTTGGGGTGTGGGTTTACATCTTCCTTGAGCGCATCCTGATCCCCACCGGCCTGCACCACTTCGTCTATGGCCCGTTCATCTTTGGCCCGGCGGTGGTGGAGGGCGGACTGCAGGTCTACTGGGCAGAGCATCTGCAGGCGTTCAGTCAGAGTACGGAACCGCTGAAGACGCTGTTCCCGGAGGGCGGCTTTGCCCTGCACGGTAACTCGAAAGTGTTTGGGTCGGTGGGGATTGCGCTGGCGCTCTATTTCACCGCCGCGCCGGAAAACCGCGTCAAGGTCGCCGGCCTGCTGATCCCCGCCACCCTGACCGCGATGCTGGTCGGGATCACTGAGCCGCTGGAGTTCACCTTCCTCTTCATCTCGCCGCTGCTGTTCGCCGTTCACGCGGTGCTGGCGGCGACCATGGCGACGGTGATGTACATCTGCGGCGTGGTGGGCAACTTCGGCGGCGGCCTGCTCGATCAATTCTTGCCGCAAAACTGGATCCCAATGTTCCATCACCACGCTTCGATGATGTTCATTCAGATAGGCATCGGCCTCTGTTTCACCGCCCTCTACTTCGTAGTCTTCCGTACCCTGATCCTGCGTCTGAACCTGAAGACGCCTGGCCGGGAAGAGAGCGAAATCAAGCTCTACAGCAAGGCCGATTACCAGGCGGCACGAGGTAAAACCACGGCCGCCGCCGCGCCAGAGACCCGGCTGGGTCAGGCCGCTGGCTTCCTGCAGGCCCTCGGCGGCGCCGACAACATTGAAAGCATCAACAACTGCGCCACCCGACTGCGCATCGCGCTGGTCGATATGGCGAAAACGCAAAGTGACGACGTCTTTAAAGCGCTGGGCGCCCACGGGGTAGTACGCCGCGGCAACGGGATTCAGGTCATCGTCGGCCTGCACGTTCCCCAGGTGCGCGACCAGCTGGAAAACCTGATGAAAGATTCTCTTTCGACCGAACATACCACCATGACGGAGGCAGTATCATGAAAAAATTCTCAGTTGTTATCGCAGGCGGCGGCAGCACCTTCACCCCGGGCATTGTCCTGATGCTGCTGGCAAACCAGGATCGTTTTCCGCTGCGGTCGCTGAAATTTTACGACAACGACGGCGCGCGCCAGGAGACCATCGCCGAGGCGTGCAAAGTGATCCTCAAAGAGCAGGCGCCGGAGATTGAGTTCAGCTATACCACCGATCCGCAGGCGGCGTTTACCGATGTTGATTTTGTCATGGCGCATATCCGCGTCGGGAAATATCCGATGCGTGAACAAGATGAGAAAATCCCGCTACGCCACGGCGTGCTGGGCCAGGAGACCTGCGGACCGGGCGGGATCGCCTACGGTATGCGCTCTATCGGCGGCGTGCTGGAGCTGGTGGATTATATGGAAAAATATTCGCCGAACGCCTGGATGCTTAACTACTCCAACCCGGCGGCGATTGTGGCGGAAGCCACTCGTCGTCTGCGGCCGAACGCCAAAATCCTCAACATCTGCGATATGCCGATCGGCATTGAAGGGCGGATGGCGCAGATTGTCGGCCTCAAAGACCGTAAACAGATGCGCGTGCGCTACTACGGCCTCAACCACTTCGGCTGGTGGACGTCGATTGAGGACCTCGACGGCAATGATTTGATGCCGAAACTGCGCGAATATGTGGCGAAATACGGCTATGTGCCGCCCTCGAACGATCCGCACACCGAGGCCAGCTGGAACGACACCTTTGCCAAAGCGAAAGATGTGCAGGCGCTGGATCCGCAGACCATGCCGAACACCTACCTGAAATATTATCTGTTCCCGGACTATGTGGTAGCCCACTCCAACCCGGAACGCACCCGCGCCAATGAGGTGATGGATCATCGGGAGAAAAACGTCTTCAGCGCCTGCCGGGCGATCATCGCCGCCGGGAAATCCACCGCCGGCGATCTGGAGATTGACGAGCATGCCTCCTATATCGTCGATCTGGCGACGGCTATCGCCTTTAACACGCAGGAAAGGATGCTGCTGATTGTGCCGAACAATGGCGCGATCCATAACTTTGACGCCGACGCGATGGTGGAGATCCCTTGTCTGGTAGGCCACAACGGACCGGAGCCGCTGACGGTAGGCGACATCCCGCATTTCCAGAAAGGGCTGATGAGCCAGCAGGTGGCAGTGGAAAAACTGGTGGTCGATGCCTGGGAACAGCGCTCTTACCACAAGCTGTGGCAGGCGATTACCCTGTCGAAAACCGTGCCGAGCGCCTCGGTGGCGAAAGCGATCCTCGACGACCTCATTGCCGCCAACAAAGATTACTGGCCTGAGCTGCATTAATCCCCGTTATAATACCGGCGCCCTGCGGGGCGCCGGTTCTTCTCCCCGGTTCCTGATTTACGCTATGCTGAAGCCTGCAGCGCGATGAACAAGGAACTGTAATGAAAATCTCCCGCCTCGGCGAAGCGCCGGATTACCGCTTTTCGCTGGCTAACGAACGCACCTTTCTGGCATGGATCCGCACGGCGCTCGGTTTTCTCGCCGCCGGCGTCGGCCTTGACCAGTTAGCGCCGGACTTTGCCACGCCGCTGATCCGTGAAATTCTCGCCCTGCTGCTGTGTCTCTTTGCCGGCGGCATGGCCATCTATGGCTATCTGCGCTGGCTGAATAACGAGAAGGCGATGCGTCTCAAGCAGGACCTTCCCTATACCCGCACGCTGCTGGTGATTAGCATTCTGCTGCTGGCGGTGGTGGCCGCGGTGATGCTGCTGGTGGTGTATGGCGGATAAACGCCGGGCGCGGCGGGAAAGCGATCCCGGTCTTCAGCCAGAGCGCACCTCGCTGGCCTGGTTTCGCACCCTGTTGGGCTACGGCGCGCTGATGGCGCTGGCGATTAAGCACAGCTGGCACCGCGCCGGCCTGCCGTTCTGGCTGTCGATCGGCGTGCTGGCGATTGTGGCGGTGATCCTCTGGGGCTATACCCGCCGTCGTCATCTGATGGATGTCGACGATAGCGATTTTTTACAGCCGCGGGCGGTTCGTGACAAATTTTTGATCGCACTCGCAGTACTTTCTCTGGCATTCCTGTTTGCTGTTACTCACCTTCAACCGATCGTTTTATTCATTAGGGATATGTCATGACAGGATGTCCGGCGAATTTGCCTCTCACTCATGCCCCCGGCCAGCAACATGACACTCCCTTTCAGGCTGTCGTGGTGGAGGCGCATCATTGCCATCAACCGCAGGCGTTCTATGCACAGCTTCGTCAACAGGGGCTCACCGCTATCCATTTTATTCCGCAGCTGGCGGCCGGCGACGCCGCGCTTTGGGGAGAGTTTCTCTGCGCAGTCTTTCACCGCTGGGTGCGGGAAGATATTGGGCGCATCAATATTTTACTGTTTAGCGAGACGCTGAGCGCCTGGTGCGGCGAGACGCTGACCCAGCCAGGCGCGCCGGCGGCCAACAGCGCCTGCTACGGCTGCCCGTGGCTGCGCCTGTGCCGCTGTGGCGAACAGGAAGACCCGCTGTGCGCGGGTTACCGGCAGTTCTACGATTTTAGCGGGCCCTATATGCGAGTGATGCGGGACCTGCGACGACAGCAGCGGCCGCCAGAGGCGCTGATGCCGCTGCTGCGCTAAAGATTAGCGCCCCTTCGCCAGGTACTGCGCCATTTCCTCTTCCGGCACCATGCCGCCGCCGGTGGCCCACACCAGGTGGGTGGCCTGCTGCAGCTGTTGCTCACTCAGCCCCTGCAGCTGATGGTACGCTTTGCTGGCGCAGACCCGCTGCGCTCCGGCCATCCCGGCCAGCGCGGAGGGTTCAAGGCGGATATTTTCCGCTGCCGCCAGCCAGCCCAGCATGTCATACATCGTCTGGTCGTCAAGGGTATAGAACCCGTCGAGCAGGCGCTCCATTGCCCGGCCAACGAACCCGGACGCCCGGCCGACCGCCAGACCGTCGGCCGCGGTCAGGTTATCAATACCTAAATCCTGCACCGCTATCTGGTCGTGGAGCCCGGTATAGACGCCGAGCAGCATGCATGGCGAATGGGTCGGTTCGGCGAACAGGCAGTGAACGTGGTCGCCGAAGGCCAGCTTCAGGCCAAATGCCACGCCGCCGGGGCCGCCGCCGACGCCGCACGGCAGATAGACGAACAGCGGATGATCGGCATCGACCACGCGTCCTGCTTGCGCGAACTGCGCTTTCAGGCGCTCGCCGGCTACGGCATAGCCGAGGAACAGCGTGCGCGAGTTTTCATCATCGATAAAAAAGCAGTTCGGGTCGGATTCCGCTGCCTTGCGCCCCTGTTCGACCGCCACGCCATAGTCCTCTTCATACTCAACCACCGTTACGCCGTGGCTGCGCAGTTTGGCTTTTTTCCACGCCCTGGCATCGGCGGACATATGCACCGTGACTTTAAAACCAATGCGCGCGCTCATGATGCCGATCGACATCCCAAGGTTGCCGGTGGAGCCGACGGCGATGCTGAACTGGCTAAAGAACTGTTTAAACTCCGGCGTCAGCAATTTGCGATAATCGTCTGCGGTCGTCAGCAGCCCGGCTTCCAGCGCCAGCTTTTCCGCATGGGTCAGCACTTCATAAATCCCACCGCGCGCTTTGATTGAGCCGGAGATTGGCAGATGGCTGTCTTTTTTCAGCAGCAGTTCGCCGCTAATTGGCTGGCCGAATTTTTGCTCAAGGCTGCGTTTCATTGCCGGAATGGCAACCACTTCTGATTCGATAATCCCGCCGCTCGCGGCGGTTTCCGGGAAGGCTGCCGCCAGATAGGGCGCGAAGCGCTGAAGGCGGGCATGGGCGTCTTGCACATCGTCGGCGGTCAGACCGACGTAAGGCAACCCCTCCGCCAGGGTGGTGGTTGCCGGGTTAAACCAGGTGGTTTCTTTCAGGGCGATCAGATCCTGCACAAGCGGGAAGGTCGCGGTTAAGGTGGTCAGGTCAGCGTGTTTCATCATACGTCTCTTTGCGCTCAGATAATGAAAGAAAGCAGGAAGGTGGCGGCCAGTGCAAGTAGCGACGCGATAAATGTCGCTGTCGTGTAGTACTTGAACGTTTCACTGAGGCTGGCGCCGCAGTACTGTTTTACCAGCCAGAACAGGGAATCGGTGACGATCGTGCAGCCAATGGCGCCGGAACCGATGGCAATGGCGATGATCTCCGGGCTTACGCCGGGATAAAGCGGCAGCATCGGCGCAACGATGGCGGTAGCGCCCATCATCGCCACGGTGGCGGAGCCAACGGCGGCGTGCAGGATAAGCGCCACCAGCCAGGCCAGCAAAATCGGGTGCATATCAAGGTTCGACAGGATCACCGCCAGGCTATCGGCCAGGCCGCTGGATTTCAAAATCGCGTTGAATGCGCCGCCGGCGCCGATAATCAGCAGGATGTTGGCGATGGACCCAAAGCCGTTTTCGGTATGAGTCAGCAGAACGCCCATCCCCATTTGCCGACGGATGCCGAGCATGTAATAGGCGACAAAGACGGCGATAAACATCGCGGTGATGGGGTTGCCGATAAATTCCAGCACTGTATACAGCGTGCCGCCTTTCGCCATATTCAGTTCAGCGACGGTTTTCACCAGCATCAGGCCAATCGGTAACAGCACGGTAAACAGCGTGGCGCCGAGCGACGGCAGCGTCGATTCTTCGCGAACGTCGAGGTTGGAAAACTCGGCTGGCACTGGTTTAAACGGCAGGCGGTTGCCGAGCAGCCTGAGGAACAGCGGGCCGCCGACCAGCGAGGCGATCAGACCGACCAGCAGGCCATAGACGATAACCGTCCCGATATCAGCCCCCAGTTTATTCGCCACGAACAGCGCGGCCGGATGCGGCGGTACCACGCAGTGCACCGCCATCAGCGCGGTACACAGCGGAATAGCCAGCTTCAGCAGCGAAGTATTGGTTTTTTTGGCGATGGAGAATGCCAGCGGGATCAGCAGCACCACCCCGACTTCGACAAACAGGGTAATGCCGCAGATCAGGCCGACCAGCACCATAATCACATCCGCCGACAGCCAGCGGCAGCGCTGGAGCGTCAGGCCGATGCGCTCCGCCGCGCCGGAGACCTCCATCATCTTGCCGAGAATGGTGCCGAGACCGATCACCGCCGCCAGGAAGCCCAGCGTACCGCCGATCCCGCTCTCAATGGCGTTGACCATCTCCAGCGGGCCCATTCCCATCATCGCCCCGACGAAAAAGCTCGCCAGCAGCAGCGCCAGAAACGGATGAAACTTCAGTTTGACGATGGTTAATACAATTAACACGATGCTAATCAGCAATGTGCTCACAACCCAAATTTGCGATTCCATACCCCACCTCGCCGTAAGTAACGTGTGGTTATTGAACAGAAACTCGGCATGGGCTGACAAACGATATAAATGACCTTTCAGATGAGCCAAATTGAATCAAAAAGGTGATTTAGCTCTAAAAGTGACCTCTAAATATGCTATGGGTCAAATTAACTCATCCTTTAGCGGAAGTTCCGGCGTTATTTTTTTATCATCCAGACTCCCTTTTATCGCCAGGAGCGCAGAATGGATGTGCTAAAAACCTTAGGTACCCGGTTGCTGAACGGCTGGCAGCTCTCCAGGCTGTCGACGTTTGAGGTGGCGGCGCGGCACGAGTCGTTCGCCCTTGCCGCCGACGAGCTGGCGCTCACCCCAAGCGCCGTCAGTCACCGGATTAATCAGCTGGAAGAGGAGCTGGGGATCCAGCTCTTTGTCCGCTCGCACCGCAAAGTGGAGCTGACGCGTGAAGGGAAGCGCGTTTACTGGGCGCTGAAGGCGTCGCTGGATGGTCTCAATCAGGAGATTCTGGACATCAAAAACCAGGAGCTCTCCGGCAGTCTGACGGTCTACTCGCGGCCCTCTATCGCCCAGTGCTGGCTGGTGCCGGCGCTGGGGGATTTCAGTCGCCGCTACCCGGCCATCTCGCTGACCGTGCTGACCGGCAACGATAACGTCAACCTGCAGCGGGCGGGTATCGATCTGGCAATCTATTTTGATGACGCGCCGTCGTCGCAGCTAAGCCACCATTTTCTGATGGATGAGGCGATCGTGCCGGTATGTACGCCGTATTACGCCCGCCAGCTGCAGTTAACGTCAAATCCTGCCAGTCTGCGCCACTGTACGCTGCTTCACGATCGCCAGGCATGGAGCAATGATTCCGGCACCGATGAATGGTTCAGTTGGGCACAGCAATTTGGGATTGAACTGCCGCAATCGTCGGGCATTGGCTTCGATCGTTCTGATTTAGCGGTGATTGCGGCGATGAATCATGTCGGGGTAGCGATGGGGCGTAAACGGCTGGTGCAGAAGCGGCTGGAGAGTGGGGAGTTGATCGCCCCGTTCGGCGATATGACGCTGAAATGCCATCAGCATTATTACGTGACCACCCTGCCGGGCCGTCAGTGGCCGAAAATCGACGCCTTTATCGAGTGGCTGCATAGCCTGACCTGAAAATGAGCCGGGCTATCCCTCGGTGTTGTTAGGGAGGCCGGGTAAGGCGTGAGCCGCCACCCGGCAAAATGACGGCACTGCGCATGCGCGGGCCGGCAGACGACCAGTCCGGTAGCCCGGATAAGGCGTCAGCCGCCATCCGGGGAACGGCCGCCGCGCTTATACCGGCTGCTGATGGTGGGTGAAGCGCGAGGCCAGCGGCAGCCAGCACAGCAGAATCAACAGGCCCATCAGCATCATCAGCAGGCCGAGGCTGCCCTGACCGGTTTGCGGCATCATCGCCGACAGCCAGGCCAGCACGCCGGAGCCGATATTCTGCAAGCCGCCCACCAGCGCCCCGGCGGTTCCGGCGAGGAACGGGAACGGCTCCATCGCGCCGCTGGTGGCCAGCGGGAACAACATCCCGGCGCCGAAGAAGAACAGCGCCGCAGGCACCAGCAGGGTCCAGACGGTCATGATGCCCAGCAGCCCTGGGATCCACATCATCAGACCTGCCAGCAGGCAGCAGATCACCGACTGCCACATCAGGGTCGGGAAACGCTTGTTCGGCCGGCCGGCAAACCACGCCCCGAAGAACGCCGCCGGGATCGGCAGAATAAACAGAATACTCACCGCCATGCTGCTCAGGCCGAGCACCGCGCCCATCAGCACCCCGGAGCAGGCTTCGAATACCGCAATCCCCGCCAGGCCGCCGATCAGCATCAGCAGATAGCAGTTAAAGGCGCCGGTGCCGAACAGCGTTTTGTAGCTGGCCAGAAGTTTGGTGCGCGGCGCCCCTTCCGGGCGCGTTTCCGGCATCCACTTCGCCATGCTGAAGGTCACCCCGGCGCACAGGACCAGCAGGAAAGCGTAGCAGGCGCGCCAGCTCCACAGGGTGTCGAGGATGCCGCCGAGCAGCGGGGCAATCAGCGGGCTGACCAGAATACCCATATTTAACAGGCTATTGGCATGACGCAGCTGAGCGCCTTCGTACAGGTCGCGGGGCAGGGTACGCGCCATCACGCCGCCGACCCCGGTGCCCATCCCCTGCATGGCGCTGGCGGCGATCAGCACCGGCAGGCTATGGGTGGTAATAGCTACCAGCGTCGCCAGCATAAAAATCGACATCCCGACGAGGATCACCGGGCGGCGACCGACGCGGTCAGAGAGCGGGCCGTAGAATAGCTGTGAAATACCGTAGGTCAGCAGGTAGGCCGCCATCACGCTTTGTACCGCCCCTTCGCGGACGTTCAGCGCGACCGCCATGTCGGCGATGGCCGGAATATAAATGGTCTGCGCCATCTGGCCGACGGCCACCAGCAGTACCAGCATCAACAACAAATTGAAGTTCTTATGCCGTTTCATGTCGATGAATACTTTGTGAGTAAAGAGAAATGAAGAATATGTGACTACCACATCCCGTAAACGATGGAGGAATCTACCATATTAAAATGACAGAACAACTGCAAAGTGCCGATTGTTGAGGGAATTCCAGGCAGATTATGTAAACAGGAACGGCAACTAATGTTGCCATCTCAGGCTACGCCAGGCGCAGGAGGATCGCCCCGGCGGCAATCCCGCAGGCGGCCACGATGCGCAGCGGCATCAGTTGCTCTTTCAGGACGATAAAGGCGATCAGCGCGCCGAAGAGAATGGAGGTTTCACGCAGCGCGGCGACCACCGCCAGCGGGGCCTGGGTCATCGCCCATAGCGCCAGGCCGTAGGAGCCCATGGTGCCGATCCCGCCGAGGATGCCTTTTTTCCAGTGCTGACGTAAATAACGACTGGCCTCACGCCGTCGCGCCACCATCGCCCAGCACAGCAGGCAGAAGCCGTTCATAAAAAAGGTCCACAGGGTGTAGCCCAGCGCCGAGCCCGCCAGCCGGACGCCGGTGCCGTCCACCAGCGTATAACCGGCGATAAAGCAGGCGTTGATCAGCGCCAGCACGATGCCTTTGCGCGAGCTGGCGCGGCCGTTAAAGGCCATCGCCAGAATCGCCAGGCAGATGACGCCGATACCCAGCCAGGCCAGCGGCGACAGACGATCGCCGAGGAACAGCACGCTTATCGCCGCCACCAGCAGCGGCGCAGTGCCGCGCATCAGCGGATAGGTCTGGCTCATATCCGATACCTGGTAGGTCTTCGCCACCAGCACCGTATACACCACCTGTAACGCGCACGACGCCAGCAGATAGGGGGCGCTGACCAGCGCGGGCTGCGGGGCAAAGGGGAGCATCACCAGGGCGATCAGCGCGGCCGAGCCGCTGACGCCGATCGCCGCGTACATTTTATCGCCGCTGGCTTTGACGATAGCGTTCCAGCTGGCGTGCAGCAGGGCGGCGAACAGCAAAATGCAGAATACGGTGAGGGTCATCGCAGACAGGTTCAACAGTGAAGGTCACCGGAATGTAACACGCGCCCGCGCTGCCTGCCAGCGGGGGGTTAAAGCGAACAAAACAGGCGATGCGTCACCCGCGGTTCATCGTACACCGGGCGAAAACCAAGCCTTTCATAAAAGGGCCAGGCCTGCGCCGGGGCATGGGTGTTGAGAAAGTCGAACCAGGCGCTGGAGTGGGTGATAACCGAGACCAGCAGCTGCTGGCCGATGCCCCGGCGACGGTAGCGTTCGCTGATGTAGAGGTGGCGAATGCGCCCGGCCCGCGGCTGCGGACTGAAGGGATCGCTATTGATGCCGCATACCCCTACCAGCTGGTGGTTGACGAAGGCGCCCAGCAGCGTTTCGCCCGGCGCGTTAAAGCGGTTTTTGCCGCTCTGCCAGTTTTCCGCCAGGCGGCGCAGCATATTGAAATGCTGTTCAAGGCTTTCAATTCGTAGCGCCGCGAACCCCGGGGCATCCGGCGTCGTGGCGGCAATTAACAGGGGTGGCATAGCTTCCTCCATCAAGTCATCCCGGGACGCCCGGCGGGCGCCTGCAGGGGGGCGGTTTCCCGCCCCCCTCAGGTGCGACTTGAACCTGAATCAGCGGAACTGTTTCAGGACTGCATCAAGTAGTTGCAACACAGCAACCATGAGTTTCAGGATCAAAATAATAATATCCATTCCGCCCATACGCGCGTCTCCTGTGGTTAAGGAGCACAATAAGCTGACGTACCTTTCCGCTGCCCGTTGCCAGCTTATCCCTGCCTGTCGCCGGCGGCGTCTGCCCTGGCCGATAGTTCGTCCTTTCCATGAACGGCTTCCCGGCCCGCCGCCTGCAACGACAGGGGTGCGCAGCGCTGAGCCACGCGTTGCCGCGCGGGCCAGTGACTGCACGTTGTTGACGTAACACAGTGTGCTCTCTCGGGGTTAAGGCACTGACGGCACCACCCGTTTCAGCCAGGACTTCGTTGCGCCGGTCAAACTTGCGGCCCCCGAATGGCACAAAGTGAACACACCCAGTATAGATAAATACTGTATGGATGAACAGTATTTTTTGGACAAATCCGCCCCTCTCATCCATACTCTATGACAGAGAAAAACCGACCTTAAATTGCGCGAACTGCAGCGATCGCGTATACTTTTGGCGTTGACGTAATACAGTGTGCTTGCGGCTACCACCTGTAACCATGCTGATAAAAACCTCGCTCCGGCGGGGTTTTTTGTTTTCTGCCCTTTTGCGCCGAACTGTGATCTTTCGCGCAAATTTTCGTGGATGAAAATAAATCCATTGTGAAAACGTAAAACCTGTGTTTGTATAAATTCAGCTTATTTTTCGACACAACAGGTCCCTAATGAACGCAACCCTGATCGCTTCGACCCTACTAAAAACCGCGCCAGCCGCGGTGGTCGTCGTGTCTGTGGTGGTCGTCGTCGGCAATGCGCCGTAGGGTCCGGAACAACACGAATTCCAAACCCCGCCGGCGCAAACCGAGCGGGGTTTTTTGTTGGCGAGCCCCCCGGTAAAGTCGGCCCAGAATAAAAGGACTGGAGCATGGCAAGTTCGGGCACCACATCAAACACAATGCGCTTTACCGGCGCGCAGCTGGTTGTTCATTTACTGGAACGCCAGGGTATCACTATGGTCAGCGGCATTCCGGGCGGCTCCATCCTGCCTATCTATGATGCCTTGAGCCAAAGCACGCAGATCCGCCACATCCTGGCACGCCACGAGCAGGGGGCGGGTTTTATCGCTCAGGGGATGGCGCGTACCGAAGGTAAACCCGCAGTCTGCATGGCCTGTAGCGGCCCTGGCGCCACCAACCTGATTACCGCCATCGCCGATGCCCGCCTCGATTCTATTCCGCTGGTCTGCATCACCGGGCAGGTTCCGGCCTCAATGATCGGCACTGACGCCTTCCAGGAAGTCGATACCTACGGCATCTCTATCCCCATCACCAAGCATAACTACCTGGTGCGCGACATCGCCGAGCTGCCGCAGGTGATGAGCGACGCCTTCCGTATTGCCCAGTCCGGGCGCCCCGGGCCGGTGTGGATAGATATTCCTAAGGACGTACAGTCGGCGACGATTGAACTGGAAACGCTTCCAGAGCCCGGCGAGCGCGCCCCGGCACCGGCATGCGTGCCTGAAAGCGTGCGTGAAGCGGCGGCAATGATCAACGCGGCGAAACGCCCGGTACTGTATCTGGGCGGCGGCGTGATAAACGCGCCGCAGCCGATTCGGGACCTGGCGGAAAAAGCCAACCTGCCGACCACCATGACCTTAATGGCGCTGGGTATGCTGCCGAAGGCGCATCCTTTGTCGCTGGGCATGCTGGGGATGCACGGCGCGCGCAGCACTAACTTTATTCTGCAAGAGGCTGATTTACTGATTGTTTTAGGCGCGCGTTTTGATGACCGGGCGATTGGCAAGACCGAGCAGTTCTGCCCGAACGCGAAGATTATTCACGTCGATATCGACCGCTCTGAGCTTGGCAAAATTAAGCAACCGCACGTAGCGATTCAGGGCGATGTGGCGGAGGTCTTAGCCCAGCTTATTCCGCAGATTGAGGCGCAGCCGCGTGATGAGTGGCGCCAGCTGGTGGCTGATTTACAAAAAGAATTCCCCTGCGCCATCCCGCAGGAAAGCGATCCGCTCTCCCATTACGGCCTGATTAACGCCGTGGCCGCCTGCGTTGATGATGAGGCGATCATCACCACCGATGTGGGTCAGCATCAGATGTGGACGGCGCAGGCCTATCCGCTCAACCGTCCGCGCCAGTGGCTGACTTCCGGCGGTCTCGGCACCATGGGCTTCGGCCTGCCGGCGGCCATCGGCGCGGCGCTTGCGAATCCGCAACGTAAGGTTATTTGTTTCTCCGGTGACGGCAGCCTGATGATGAATATTCAGGAGATGGCCACCGCCGCCGAAAATCAGTTGGATGTAAAAATTATCCTGATGAACAACGAAGCGCTGGGGCTGGTGCATCAACAGCAGAGCTTGTTCTATCAGCAGGGCGTCTTCGCCGCGACCTATCCGGGGATGATTAACTTTATGCAGATAGCTGCCGGTTTTGGTCTGCAAACCTGTGATTTAAATAACGAATCCGATCCGCAGGCGGCGCTGCAGGCGATTATCGACCGCCCTGGTCCGGCGTTGATCCACGTGCGTATCGACGCGCAGCAGAAAGTGTATCCGATGGTACCGCCGGGTGCGGCCAATACTGAGATGGTGGGGGAATAAGCCATGCAAAAGCAACACGATAACGTCATTCTGGAACTCACCGTCCGCAACCACCCAGGCGTCATGACCCACGTCTGCGGGCTATTTGCCCGCCGCGCGTTTAACGTTGAAGGCATTCTCTGCTTGCCGATTCAGGGCAGCGAGCACAGCCGCATCTGGCTGCTGGTAAATGATGACCAGCGGCTGGGGCAGATGATTAGCCAGATTGAAAAGCTGGAAGATGTCACCAATGTGGCGCGTAACCAGTCCGATCCCACCATGTTTAACAAAATTGCGGTGTTCTTCGAATAGCGCTCAAGGCTTGAACAGCTACGCGCTTACCGCTAAGGTAAGCGCCTTTGCCGGATGGCGCTGCGCTTATCCGGCCTACAGGGAGTGAATCCGTAGGCCGGATAAGGCGTTTACGCCGCCATCCGGCGCTTTCAGGCACCAGGAAACACCATGACTACCATCGCCCTTATTGACGATCATTTGATTGTCCGCTCCGGCTTTGCTCAGCTGCTGGGGCTGGAAGCTGATTTTCAGGTTGTCGCTGAATTCGGCTGTGGACGCGAGGCGCTGGCGGGGCTACCGGGGCGCGGTGTACAGGTCTGTATCTGCGATATCTCAATGCCGGATATTTCCGGGCTGGAGCTGTTAAGCCAGTTGCCGAAGGGGATGGCGACCATCATGCTGTCGGTGCACGATAGCCCGGCGCTGATCGAGCAGGCGCTGAACGCCGGCGCGCGCGGCTTCCTGTCGAAACGCTGCAGTCCGGATGAACTGATCGCCGCGGTCCGCACGGTGGCGGCGGGCGGTTGCTATCTCACGCCGGATATCGCCATGAAGCTGGCCGCCGGGCGCCAGGATCCGCTCACCAAACGCGAACGCCAGGTGGCGGAAAAGCTGGCGCAGGGTATGGCGGTGAAAGAGATCGCCGCTGAGCTCGGTCTGTCGCCGAAAACCGTTCACGTTCATCGCGCCAACCTGCTGGAAAAACTGGGCGTCAGTAACGACGTTGAGCTGGCGCGCCGCATGTTCGATAGCTGGCAATGAACACCGTCGTTTCACGATTGCTGTCGGTGATCGGCTGCGCCTTTATCTTCTCAGCCGCCTGGTTCTGCCTGTGGAGTATCAGTCTGCATCTGGTGGAACGCGCGGATTTAGCGGTGCTGCTGTTTCCCTTTGGCCTGCGTTTAGGGCTGATGCTGCAATGCCCGCGTGGCTACTGGCCGGTGCTGCTGGGAGCCGAGTGGCTGCTTATCTTCTGGCTGGCGCAGGAAGTGGCGCTGGCGCATCCGATAATATTGATGACCGGAAGTCTGCTGACCCTGCTGCCGGTGGCATTGATTTCACGCTATCGCCAGCAGCGAGACTGGCTGACATTGTTGCGCCAGGGCGGGGCACTGATCGCCGCCTCGCTGCTGCAATCGCTGCCGTGGCTGGCGCAAGAAGGCAGTGAGGGACTGACCGCGCTGTTGTTGACGCTGACCGGCGGCCTGACGCTGGCGCCGACCTGCCTGGTTATCTGGCATTATCTGACCAGTACCGTCTGGCGGCCGTTGGGGCCGTCGCTGGTGTCGCAGCCGGTTAACTGGCGTGGCCGGCATCTGATCTGGTACCTGCTGCTCTTTACCGTCAGCCTGTGGCTACAGCTCGGGTTGCCCGCCGAACTCTCCCGCTTTACCCCTTTTTGTCTGGCGCTGCCGATTATCGCTCTCGCCTGGCACTACGGCTGGCAGGGGGCGCTGATCGCCACCCTGATGAACGCCATTGCGCTGATTGCCAGCCAGACCTGGCACGATCACCCGGTTGATTTATTGCTTTCACTGCTGGCGCAGAGCCTGACCGGACTGCTGCTGGGCGCGGGGATCCAGCGATTGCGCGAGCTTAACCTGTCGCTACAGAACGAGCTGGCGCGTAATCGGCGGCTGGCGGAACGCCTGCTGGAAACGGAAGAGAGCGTGCGGCGTGACGTGGCGCGCGAGCTCCACGATGATATTGGCCAGACTATCACGGCAATTCGCACCCAGGCGGGGATCGTGCAGCGTCTGGCGCCAAACAACGCCAGCGTACGGCAGAGCGGCCAGTTGATAGAACAGCTGTCGCTGGGGGTTTACGACTCTGTGCGAAGACTGCTTGGTCGTCTGCGTCCGCGCCAGCTTGACGATCTGCCGCTTGAACAGGCGGTACGTTCGTTGATGCGTGAAATGGAACTGGAAGACCGCGGTATCGTCAGTCATCTCGAATGGCGGATTAACGAGGCGGGGCTGAGCGAAAACCAGCGCGTGACGCTGTTTCGCGTTTGCCAGGAGGGACTAAATAATATCGTCAAGCACGCCAACGCCAGCGCCGTCACCCTCCAGGGCTGGCAGCAGGATGGGCGATTGATGCTGGTGCTGGAGGATGACGGCTGCGGCCTGCCGCCGGGGTCGAATCTGCAGGGGTTCGGCCTGACCGGCATGCGTGAGCGCGTGACCGCGCTGGGCGGTACGTTAACTATCTCCTGCACACACGGTACCCGCGTGTGCGTCAATTTACCGCTGCGTTACGCCTGAAAGGAGCGCCGATGTTTGCCTTTTTAAAAGCGCCGCCGGACGCCGCGCCAATTAGCGATAAACGCGAGCTGGACGAGCGTTATCGTTACTGGCGTCGCCATATTCTGCTCACTATCTGGCTTGGTTACGCGCTATTTTATTTCACCCGCAAAAGCTTTAATGCCGCGGTACCTGAAATTCTGGCCAGCAATGTGCTGACCCGTAGCGATATTGGCCTGCTGGCCACGCTGTTCTATATCACCTACGGGCTGTCGAAATTTTTCTCCGGTATCGTCAGTGACCGCTCCGACGCCCGCTATTTTATGGGGCTGGGGCTTATCGCTACCGGGGTGGTTAATATTCTGTTCGGTTTTTCTACCTCGCTGTGGGCCTTCGCGCTGCTGTGGGCGCTGAATGCCTTCTTCCAGGGCTGGGGCTCGCCGGTGTGCGCCCGGCTGCTGACGGCCTGGTATTCGCGGACCGAACGCGGCGGCTGGTGGGCGCTATGGAATACCGCGCATAACGTCGGCGGCGCGCTGATCCCAATGGTCGTGGGCGCGGCGGCGCTGCATTACGGCTGGCGAATGGGGATGACGATTGCCGGCTGTCTGGCGATCCTTGCTGGACTGTATCTGTGCTGGCGGCTGCGCGATCGCCCGCAGGCGGTGGGGTTACCCGCCGTGGGCGACTGGCGTCACGATGCGCTGGAAATCGCCCAGCAGCAGGAAGGCGCAGGGCTAACGCGCAAAGAGATCCTGACCCGTTACGTGCTGGCTAATCCCTATATCTGGCTGCTGTCGTTGTGCTATGTGCTGGTGTACGTGGTGCGGGCGGCGATTAACGACTGGGGCAATCTGTATATGTCGGAGACGCTTGGCGTCGATCTGGTGACCGCTAACTCGGCGGTGACCATGTTTGAGCTGGGCGGTTTTATCGGCGCGCTGGTGGCGGGATGGGGCTCGGATAAGCTGTTTAACGGCAATCGCGGGCCGATGAATCTGATCTTCGCCGCCGGAATTTTGTTGTCGGTTGGCGGGCTGTGGCTGATGCCGTTTGCCAGCTACGTCATGCAGGCGGCATGCTTCTTCACCACCGGGTTCTTCGTTTTCGGCCCGCAAATGCTGATCGGCATGGCGGCGGCAGAATGTTCGCATAAAGAAGCCGCTGGGGCGGCCACCGGGTTTGTCGGCCTGTTCGCTTATCTTGGCGCCTCGCTTTCCGGCTGGCCGCTGGCGCAGGTGATGGATATCTGGCACTGGACCGGATTCTTCGTGGTGATTGCGATTGCCGCCGGCATTTCCGCGCTGCTGCTGCTGCCGTTTTTAAACGCGCAGGCGCCGCGTACCGCCAGCGAAGCGTGATGTAGCTCACCCTTTCGCCGCGAACGGGGCAAAACTAAGAAATTTTCCCGGTTTTACCTGGACGCCGTCTCAGGCCAGACGGCGCGCTGGTTTTTACAATGCCTGGTTATTACGCAGGCATAAAAAATCAGCTCAGGAGATACCCATGCTGGCCTTTCTGAATCAGGTGCGCAAGCCGACCCTGGATCTGCCGCTCGATGTGCGGCGCAAAATGTGGTTCAAACCTTTCATGCAGTCCTATCTGGTGGTCTTCATCGGCTACCTGACCATGTACCTGATCCGCAAAAACTTTAACATCGCGCAGAACGACATGATCTCCACCTACGGGTTGAGCATGACGCAGCTGGGGATGATTGGCCTGGGCTTTTCCATTACCTACGGTGTGGGCAAGACGCTCGTCTCTTATTATGCCGACGGTAAAAATACCAAGCAGTTCCTGCCGTTTATGCTGATCCTCTCCGCCATCTGTATGCTGGGCTTTAGCGCCAGCATGGGGGCGGGTTCAACCAGCCTGTTCCTGATGATCGCCTTCTATGCGCTGAGCGGTTTCTTCCAGAGCACCGGCGGTTCGTGCAGCTATTCCACCATCACCAAGTGGACGCCCAGACGCAAACGCGGCACCTTCCTCGGCTTCTGGAATATCTCCCACAACCTCGGCGGCGCGGGCGCGGCGGGCGTGGCGCTGTTTGGCGCCAACTATCTGTTCGACGGCCATGTGATAGGCATGTTTATCTTCCCGTCGATTATTGCGCTGATCGTCGGTTTTATTGGCCTGCGCTACGGTAGCGACTCTCCGGAATCCTACGGCCTTGGCACGGCGGAAGAGCTGTTTGGCGAAGCGATCAGCGAAGAGGACAAAGAGACCGAAGAAAATGCGATGACCAAGTGGCAGATCTTTGTCGAGTATGTGCTGAAAAACAAAGTGATCTGGCTGCTGTGCTTCTCCAACATCTTCCTCTACGTGGTGCGTATCGGTATCGATCAGTGGTCCACCGTGTATGCTTTCCAGGAGCTGAAGCTGTCTAAAGAGGTGGCGATTCAGGGCTTTACCCTGTTTGAAGTCGGCGCGCTGGTTGGCACGCTACTGTGGGGCTGGTTGTCGGACTTGGCCAACGGCCGCCGCGCGCTGGTGGCCTGCGTCGCACTGGCGCTGATTATCGCCACCCTCGGGGTTTACCAACATGCCAGCAACCAGTACGTCTATCTGGCCTCGTTGTTTGCGCTGGGCTTCCTGGTGTTTGGTCCGCAGCTGTTGATCGGCGTCGCCGCTGTCGGCTTTGTGCCGAAAAAAGCGATCGGCGCCGCCGATGGAATCAAGGGCACTTTCGCCTATCTGATTGGCGATAGCTTCGCCAAGCTGGGTCTTGGGATGATCGCCGACGGCACGCCGGTCTTCGGCCTGACCGGCTGGGCCGGCACCTTTGCGGCGCTGGACGCCGCCGCCATCGGCTGTATCTGCCTGATGGCCATCGTGGCTATCTTCGAAGAGCGTAAAATTCGCCGCGAGAAAAAGAATCGAGTTTTGCAGACTGCCTGATTCACCAGGTATTTGGTAACCTTGCCCGGCCATTGCGCCGGGCTTTTTATTTCTTGCGTAATATGCCAGGTCCGACAGTCGACAGCAGGCAAATTCCCATTATGATAGTGAGGCTGCGATTGGATGAGAGGATGCATGATCTGGATAGGACTGGCCACCCTGGTAGTGGTATTTGTTGTGGGATTTCGGGTGCTTACCTCTGATTCACGCCGCGCGATTCGTCGCCTGAGCGAACGTCTTGGCATTACGCCTGTTCCGTTGGAATCGATGATCGATCAACTGGGAAAAACCGCCGGTAATGAGTATTTGCGTTACCTGGAGCGGCCGAATGAAGCACATTTGCAGAACGCCGCGCAGGTGCTGCTCATCTGGCAGGTCGCGATTGTCGACGCCAGCGAAAAAAACCTGCATTACTGGTATCGCCTGATGCAAAAAGCGCGATTAGCGGCGCCGATTACCGACGCGCAGATCCGCCTGGCGCAAGGTTTTCTGCGCGAGCTGGACCCGGATGTTAGCGATTTACATAACCTACAGCAGCGCTATAACGACCTGTTTCTCCCGGAAGACGGCGTGCACTGGCTGCACTGATCTCATTGTTATCCGGCCTGTGGTTCAAAACCATATCTCCCTTACGTTCCTTGTAGGCCGGATAAGCGTAAGCGCCATCCGGCAGAATGACTACAGTAGGATTTTCAGGCCGTGTTTTTGTACGACGCTAAGCAATTTTAATGACATTCCGCTCGGTCGTTTAGCGCCAGTCTCCCATTTTTGCACGGTAGACACGCTGGTATTCAGATAACGAGCGAACACGGGTTGGCTAACATTGAGTTGTTCACGTAGCGCTTTAATTTCAATGGGTTGAAGTGCGGCTACGCTACCGAGACATGATTCATCAAAATGGCGCATTGTTTCCTGTGGGATTGCGCCAACGCTGAATAGCCCCGACGCAGCGCTATGGATCGCTTCGAAAGCCGGGCTTTTGTATTTATTTTTTGCTGTCATCGCAAATCTCCACCAGTTCTTTACTTTTAACTAAGGCCGTCGTTTTCTCTTCAGAGAGATTGGCATAGTGTTTTGCTAACTCACGAAACCCCATTAATTCGCGATGGTTGATATTGGCCATATCCTGTTTGGCATATAGAAAGGTATAAAACCAATACCCTGCGCTTTTGGTAAGGATGATTGCGCGATCGCGATTCTTGTTGAGTCGCTTTTTATAAACCCTCCTCCTAAATCAACCACTTTGCCCTGAAGCGCAGATTGAATTGCCTGATAGAGCTCGTCGTCGGAAATGCCATGAGAGCTAGCCTCTCTGGCGAACCATTTGGTTTTAAAGATACGCATTGCTGACATCCTGTCGTTAAAAGTATAGCACATAGTGCTATATTAAATTCTCCTGAGATTTGTTAAAGCGATAGCAAGCATCGTTTTTTTAAACATGCGAGCAGCTACGCATCCTCTTATGAAAAGCGAGAAGAGTTGCGAAAACGTTAAGTACGTCACATACAAAATGTTACACTGCGCAGCTTTCCGCCACTTTCTTCGCAGGTCACTCATGAGTCATTCAAATGAAACCAAACCCCATGCACGCGATCTCGCGCGGCCAAACTGGTCGGCGGTCTTCGCGGTTGCTTTCTGCGTCGCCTGCCTGATTACCGTCGAGTTTTTGCCGGTCAGCCTGTTAACGCCGATGGCGCTGGATTTAGGCATCTCCGAAGGGATGGCCGGGCAGTCGGTGACGACGACGGCATTCGTCGCGATGTTTTCCAGCCTGTTTATCACCACGGTGATAGGTAAAACCGATCGCCGCTACGTGGTTATCCTGTTTTCGCTGCTGCTGACCCTTTCTTGCCTGCTGGTATCGTTTGCCGATAGCTTCACCCTGCTACTGCTGGGGCGCGCTTGTCTGGGCCTGGCGCTCGGCGGTTTCTGGGCGATGTCGGCATCGCTGACCATGCGTCTGGTGCCGATGCGCGTGGTGCCGAAAGCGCTATCAATTATTTTCGGCGCGGTATCAATCGCGCTGGTGATCGCCGCCCCGTTGGGCAGTTTCCTTGGCGGGCTTATCGGCTGGCGCAACGTCTTTAACGGCGCGGCGGTGATGGGCGTGCTGTGTACGCTCTGGGTGCTGAAAGCGCTGCCGTCGCTGCCGGGTGAATCGGCGGCTCAGCAGCAAAATATGTTTGGTCTGCTGAAGCGTCCGGGTGTGATGGCCGGGATGTGCGCCATTTTCATGGCCTTTGCCGGACAGTTCGCCTTCTTTACCTATATTCGCCCGGTATACATGACACTCGCCGGTTTTGACGTCGACGGCCTGACGCTGGTGCTGCTGAGCTTTGGTATCGCCAGCTTTATCGGCACCTCGCTCTCCTCGGTGGTGCTGAAGCGCTCGGTCAAAGCGGCGCTGGCGATTTCGCCGCTGGTGCTGACCGCCTGCGCGGCGGCGCTGGTACTGTGGGGAGAAAGCAAAATCGTCGCCTCGACGGTGGCGATTATCTGGGGCTTCGCGTTTGCGCTGATCCCGGTGGGGTGGTCAACGTGGATCACCCGTTCGCTCTCCGATCAGGCGGAAAAAGCCGGGTCGATTCAGGTGGCGGTGATCCAGCTTGCCAACACCTGCGGCGCCGCGGTCGGCGGCGTTGCGCTCGACCACTTAGGGCTGCTGTCGCCGCTGGTGTTGTCAGGAATATTAATGCTGTTTACCGGCCTGCTGGTGACGACCAAAGTGAAGGTGAATTAACCCGCTTACGGCCGTTCGCCTTTTGCCAGCCGGGCGTTGATGTCGGCAATCACTTCCGGCAGATCCGCCAGGGTATCAACCACATAGTGAGCCCCGGCGGCATACAGTTTGCCTGCCGCCCGCTCGCGACGGGTGGCGATTTCCTCTTTCGACATCGCCTGGTACTCCTCCCAGGTAGCGCCGAATTCGTTACCGGACACCGCCAGCCCGACGCTCCACATCCCGGCATGTAACCCTTCGCTGATGCCCGGTGCGGCATCATCGACCTTCACGCAGTGGGCCACATCGTCTATGCCCAGGGTAATCACGTTCTGCAACGCCATCCACGGGCCCGGACGACCGCCGACGGCAAGATCATCGGTGGCGACCCAGTGGTCCGGGACGTAGCCCTGAGCGGCAGCGGACGGTACCAGCTTTTCCATCACCGGGCGTGGATAACCCGAGCAGGAGCCGATCTTCAGGCCCTCGGCGCGAAACGCGGCGATAGTGTCGACAACGCCGGCAATCGGTGCGGAAAAATCGACAACCTTAGCGATTTGCAGCGGCATAAACGCGGCGTAGATCGCATCGATATCGGCGGCAGTCATCGCGCGGCCGAATTTGGCCTGCCAGCGGCTATCGACAGCAGGGAGTTTGCCCAGCGCCTCAATGTGCTGCCACTTGCCAAGCCCCATCGGCACGCGGGCCTCTTCAAGGGTGATCTCAATATCGAAGGCCTGGCGGAAGGCCTCGACGAAAATTTGCGTCGGGGCGAAAGAGCCGAAGTCTACAGTGGTGCCTGCCCAGTCAAGGATCAGTGCGCTAATACGGTTCATGGCGGTTCCTTATTGTTTCCAGTACATGGCGTTGTCGATAGCCGCCAGCAGGGCGGTGATATCGGCGTCGTAGACTTCGCCAATGTTGCCGATGCGGAAGCAGTCGCTTTGCGATACTTTGCCCGGATAGATAACGAAGCCCTGATCTTTCAGCTTCTGGTAGAAGGTGTGAAAGCGATACTGCGGCGCATCCGGTGAATAAAAGGCGGTAATGATCGGCGAGTGCAGGCTATCGTCGAGCAGCGGCCGGAAGCCGAGCGCGCGCATCCCGGCGACCAGCCGGCGCTGATTGTTGCGGTAGCGCTGATGGCGAGCGCTGACGCCGCCCTCCTGCGCCAGCTCTTTCAGCGCCTGGGCGAAGGCCAGCACGGTATGCGTCGGCGAGGTGAAGCGCCACTTGCCGTGGTTGTCCTCCATGCAGCGCCACTGGGCGTACAGATCCAGCGACAGCGAGCGCGAACGGCCTTTGCAGGCGGCCAGCTCCGCTTCACGGGCAATCACGAAGGCAAAGCCCGGCACGCCCTGAATGCATTTGTTGGCGGAGCTTATCAGGTAAT
>OKVS01000165.1_pt1 | contig 31761 bp, 30 predicted proteins | sample 1606911 | NCBI WGS metagenome assembly OKVS01 (sample SAMN03281016, study PRJEB24777) | human gut metagenome | isolation source: fecal sample PR161 from 1 month old female Malay infant, caesarean... | reverse complement strand
ACCAGGCGATCTGCTTCAATCATCCTTTACCTCAGCAATGCAGCGCGCAGCGCTTCACGAATCAGAGTTTCACTGCTGGCATCCGGTTTGGCAATTTTGCTCAGCCATTCGGCTGGCCTCCTGAGGTTTATAGCCCAGCGCCACCAGCGCGGCAACCGCTTCCTGCTCGGCATCATCATCCGACACAGGCGCACCCGGCGAAGTCAGCACCAGATCGGCAGCAGGGGTCAAAGAGATCGCCATGCAGACCTTTAAAGCGGTCTTTCATCTCAACAATCAGGCGCTCTGCCGATTTTCTTACCAATGCCCGGAAGCTTAATCAGCGCGGCAGGATCTTCGCGCTCAACGGCATTCACGAACTGCTGGGCGGACATACCGGAGAGAATGGCCAGCGCCAGCTTCGGCCCGACGCCGTTGGTTTTAATCAGCTCTTTAAACAGGGTACGTTCCTGTTTGTTGTTAAACCCATACAGCAGCTGGGCATCTTCACGCACCACAAACTGGGTAAAGACAATCGCCTCTTTGCCCGCGTCCGGCAGCTCGTAGAAGCAGGTCATTGGCATATGGACTTCATAGCCCACGCCGCCCACTTCCAGCAGCACTAACGGGGGTTGTTTTTCAATGATGATGCCTCTGAGTCTGCCTATCACGTGACGCTCCTGCGTTCTGGAAAATTATTGATTTGCGACATAATAAAAAAAGGCTGGATAAACATCCAGCCTGATTTCTCATTATCGTAACCTGCCTCGCGCCAGATTGAGCCGCGACTCGCTCATTTGCATCGCGTTCTGGCTGACATGACAGTGGGTGATCGCAATTGCCAGCGCATCGGCGGCATCGGCCTGCGGGTTCGCGGGGAGCTTCAACAGGGTACGCACCATATGCTGCACCTGGCTTTTCTCCGCGCTACCAATCCCGACCACCGTCTGCTTGACCTGTCTTGCCGCGTATTCAAATACCGGAAGATCCTGGTTCACGGCAGCAACAATTGCCACGCCCCGCGCCTGACCGAGCTTTAACGCCGAATCGGCGTTTTTCGCCATGAAGACCTGCTCGATGGCGAAATAGTCAGGCTGAAACTGGGTGATAATCTCCGTCACGCCCGCATAAATGAGCTTCAGTCGCGACGGCAGATCTTCAACTTTGGTGCGAATACAGCCACTGCCAAGGTAGGTTAACTGGCGTCCAACCTGACGGATAACGCCGTAACCGGTGACGCGTGAGCCGGGGTCAATCCCAAGGATAATCGACATCACGCGTCTCCCGTAAACGGTTTAAACGCTCTCATCAGAGAGTCGCTGCAACCTCATCAGAGATCTCACCGTTGTGATACACTTCCTGCACGTCGTCGCAGTCTTCAAGCATGTCGATCAGACGCAGCAGTTTTGGTGCCGTTTCAGCATCCATATCCGCTTTGGTGGACGGGATCATGGAGACTTCAGCGTTGTCGGCTTTCAGGCCCGCCGCTTCCAGCGCATCACGTACTGCGCCCATCTCTTCCCACGCGGTGTAGACATCGATAGCGCCATCGTCGAAGGTGACTACGTCTTCCGCACCCGCTTCCAGCGCCGCTTCCATGATGACATCTTCGTCGCCTTTCTCGAAGGAGATCACGCCTTTTTGCTGAACAGGTACGCTACAGAACCGTCAGTCCCCAGGTTACCCCCGGTTTTGGTGAACGCATGGCGCACTTCTGCAACGGTACGGTTACGGTTGTCGGACAGACATTCAACCATTACCGCGGTGCCGCCAGGACCGTAACCTTCATAAATGATGGTTTCCATGTTCGTGTCTTCATCACCGCCCACGCCACGAGCGATAGCACGGTTCAGGGTGTCACGCGTCATGTTGTTGGACAGCGCTTTATCTACTGCCGCACGCAGACGTGGGTTAGACGCCGGATCGCCGCCGCCCAGACGCGCTGCTGTCACCAGCTCGCGAATGATTTTTGGTAAAGATCTTACCGCGCTTGGCATCCTGTGCCGCTTTGCGGTGTTTGGTGTTGGCCCATTTACTATGACCTGCCATAAAAAACTCTCCAAAAAGCGCGCCCTTTCAGGCGGCGTTAATTACAAATTCTTCAATCGCCTGCCGGTTGCTCCACGACTTGGTCAGCGCAGCGGCTTCCGTCGCGCTGACCCAGCGATAGGCCAGATGTTCGGTGAAAGTAATCTCCCGCTCATGAGGCAGCGCAAGACAGAACCAGAATTCCGTATTGCGCTCTACACCCGGCGCATAGCGATGACGCAAATGAGAAAATATCTCGAACTCCACCGTGCGCTGACAGTCGATTAAGGTCAGTTGCTCGCAGGCAACGTCAATGGCGACCTCTTCCTTTACTTCACGCGCGGCGGCCTGCAGCGCGGTCTCTCCAGCTTCCAGGCTGCCGGTGACCGACTGCCAGAACGCGGGATCGTCGCGCCGCTGCAACATCAGCACCCGTTTCGTATCTTCGGCGTAAATCACCACCAGCACCGAAACGGGCAGCTTAAATGACATATTACTTGTTCTCCAGAGACGCTTTTGCCTCTTTCTCCACAACCTGAATACCCAGTTCACCGAGCGCCGCCGGATTGGCGAAGCTTGGCGCTTCGGTCATCAGGCAGGCGGCCGCGGTGGTTTTCGGGAAAGCGATAACGTCGCGGATGTTATCGGTACCGGTCAGCAGCATGGTCAGACGGTCAAGACCGAAGGCCAGACCCGCATGCGGCGGCGTACCGTACTTCAGCGCATCCAGCAGGAAGCCGAATTTCTCACGCTGTTCCTGTTCGTTAATGCCCAGAATACCAAATACGGTCTGCTGCATCTCGCCGCGGTGGATACGCACCGAACCGCCGCCGACTTCATAACCGTTAATGACCATATCGTAGGCGTTGGCCACGGCCTCTTCCGGCGCGGCTTTCAGCTCATCCGCGGTCATATCTTTCGGCGAGGTGAACGGGTGGTGCATCGCGGTCAGGCCGCCTTCGCCGTCGTCTTCGAACATCGGGAAGTCGATCACCCACAGCGGCGCCCATTTGCTCTCGTCAGTCAGACTCAGGTCTTTACCCAGCTTCAGACGCAGCGCGCCCAGCGCGTCGGCCACTACTTTCTTGTTGTCGGCGCCGAAGAAGATCATGTCTCCATCCTGCGCGCCGGTGCGGTCAAGGATCGCTTCCACGATTTCAGCGGTCAGGAATTTGGCCACCGGGCTGTTGATCCCGTCCATGCCTTTGGCACGCTCGGTCACTTTAATATAGGCCAGCCCTTTCGCGCCGTAGATCTTCACAAAGTTGCCGTATTCGTCAATCAGCTTGCGGGTCAGAGAGGCCCCGCCCGGGACGCGCAGGGCCGCCACGCGCCCTTTCGGATCGTTGGCCGGGCCGGCAAAGACCGCGAATTCCACAGACTTCAGCAGGTCGGCGACGTCCACCAGCTCCATCGGGTTACGCAGATCCGGTTTATCGGAGCCATAGCGACGTTCGGCTTCGGCGAAGGTCATGATCGGGAACTCGCCCAGGTCGACGCCTTTCACTTCCAGCCACAGCTGACGCACCATCGCCTCCATGATCTCACGCACCTGCGGCGCGGTCATAAAGGAGGTTTCCACGTCGATCTGGGTGAATTCAGGCTGACGGTCGGCACGCAGGTCTTCATCGCGGAAGCATTTGACGATCTGATAGTAGCGATCGAAGCCGGACATCATCAGCAGCTGTTTGAACAGCTGCGGCGACTGCGGCAGCGCGTAGAATTTGCCTTTGTGCACGCGGGAAGGCACGAGGTAATCGCGGGCGCCTTCCGGGGTGGCTTTAGTCAGCATCGGGGTTTCGATGTCGAGGAAGCCATGGTCGTCCATAAAGCGGCGCACAAAGCTGGTAATTTTCGCGCGGGTTTTCAGGCGCTGCGCCATCTCCGGACGACGCAGGTCGAGGTAGCGGTATTTCAGACGCGCTTCTTCGGTGTTGACGTGATTGGAGTCCAGCGGCAGCGATTCTGAGCGGTTAATGATCGTCAGATCGGAAGCCAGCACTTCGATAGCGCCGGTGGCCATGTCCGCGTTGATGTTTTTCTCTTCACGCGCGCGAACGGTGCCAGTGACCTGAATGCAGAACTCATTACGCAGTTCAGAGGCTAACTTCAACGCATCCGCACGATCCGGATCGAAAAACACCTGAACGATGCCTTCGCGGTCGCGCATATCGATAAAAATGAGGCTACCGAGATCGCGACGGCGGTTGACCCAACCACACAGAGTCACCTGCTGCCCAACGTGGGACTGTCGAAGCTGTCCGCAATATTCTGTACGCATGAGATATCCCTTAACTTAGCCGTCGGCGGATTGTCGTCTGCCCTGCAGGCGACGAGGTCGCAGCTTTAGCTGATGTCACAACTGAATGAAAAAAGGCGGCTATTATACTGGAAATTCTGTCGTTCGATAAGTCCGACGCACGATGTACGCTGCTTTGCTGCGCGCTTAACGTCCACACTCACATAAATTAACAAAATTTGTTACTCTTTTGCTGAAGCCGCAAAGGTATTGTAGCCGCCTGACAACAGATGAAGATACGGGGATACCATGTTAGAACTCAATGCAAAAAACACGGCGCTGGTGGTAATCGATCTGCAGGAAGGCATTCTGCCTTTCGCCGGCGGCCCGCATCGGGCTGACGAGGTGGTGGCGCGCGCCGCTCGCCTGGCAGACAAGTGCCGGCAACAGGGTTCGCCGGTCATCATGGTCCGCGTGGGCTGGTCGGCCGATTTCGCCGAAGCGCTGAAACAGCCTGTCGACGCTCAGGCCGGGGCGCATACGCTGCCCGAAAACTGGTGGACCTACCCGGCCACGCTGGGTAAGCAGGAGAGCGATATCGAAGTGACCAAACGCCAGTGGGGCGCGTTCTATGGCACCGACCTTGAGCTTCAGCTGCGCCGCCGCGGGATCGACACCATTATTCTCTGCGGCATCTCCACCAACATCGGCGTCGAATCCACCGCCCGCAATGCCTGGGAGCTGGGTTTTAACCTGGTCATCGCCGAAGATGCCTGCAGCGCCGCCTCCGCCGAGCAGCATCAGGGCAGTATGACGCATATTTTCCCGCGCATCGGCCGGGTGCGCAGTACCGAGGAGATCCTCACGGCGCTATGATTTATATTGGGCTTCCCCAGTGGTCGCACCCGAAATGGGTGCGCCTTGGCATCACCAGCCTTGAAGAGTACGCCCGCCACTTTAACTGCGTGGAGGGCAACACCACCCTGTATGCGCTACCAAAGCCGGAGATTGTCGCCCGCTGGTACGAACAGACTCACGATGACTTCCGCTTCTGCTTCAAATTTCCGGCCACCATCTCGCACCAGGCCGCCCTGCGCCATTGCGACGAGTTAAGCAGTGAATTTTTTGCCCGCCTGGCGCCGCTGGCCTCGCGCATCGGCCAGTACTGGCTGCAGCTGCCGGCGACGTTCGGTCCTCGCGATCTCCCCGCGCTATGGCATTTTCTCGACGGACTGCCGAAGGATTTCACCTACGGCGTCGAAGTTCGTCATCCCGAGTTTTTCGCCAAAGGGGAAGCGGAACAGCAGCTCAACCGCGGGCTGCACGAGCGTAACGTCAACCGCGTGATCCTCGACAGCCGCCCGGTCCATAGCGCTGCGGCCACCAGTCCGGCGATGATCGATGCCCAACAAAAGAAACCGAAGGTGCCGGTACATGCGGTGATGACCGCCCGACAGCCAATGGTGCGGTTTATCGGCGGTGACGATATGGCCCATAACCGGGAACTGTTTCGCGTCTGGCTTCAGACCCTGGCGAAGTGGCATCAGTCGGGGACCCCGTGGTTGTTCCTGCATACCCCGGACATTGCTTTCGCCCCGGCGCTGGTGGATACCCTGTGGGGTGACCTGCGCGCTGCCCTGCCGGCGGCAGGAAATGCGCCGTCGATTCCGCAGCAATCTTCTCTTTTCTGATATCCTGCTATCATATCCGGAGCCATCTGCCAGAGTTAAAGGGAGTTTTCGTATGGTCAGCGCGCTGTATGCCGTTTTAGGTGCGTTATTGTTAGTGAAGTTCTCATTTGACGTGGTGCGTCTGCGCACCCAATACCATGTAGGCTACGGTGACGGCGGCTTTAGCGAGCTGCAGGTTGCCATCCGCGTTCACGGCAATGCCGTCGAATATGTGCCGATTGGCCTCATTTTGCTGTTATTTATGGAGATGAACGGCGCTCAGACCTGGATGGTGCACGTTTGCGGGATTTTATTGATTGTCGGGCGACTGATGCACTCCTGGGGCTTTCATCACCGCGTCTACTACTGGCGCCGCTCCGGCATGAGCGCCACCTGGTGCGCGTTGTTGCTAATGGTGCTGGCCAATCTTTGGTATATGCCCTGGGAGTTGGTTTTCTCCCTCCGTTAGCGCACAATACGCCGTTTTCGTTTTTTCGGGTTTAACGTTATGTCTCACCGCGATACGCTTTTTTCCGCGCCGATTGCCAGCCTCGGCGACTGGACCTTTGATGAACGGGTTGCTGAAGTCTTCCCCGATATGATCCAGCGTTCTGTGCCCGGCTACTCCAATATCATCTCGATGATCGGCATGCTGGCCGAGCGCTTCGTTCAGCCCAACACTCAGGTTTACGATCTTGGCTGTTCGCTGGGCGCCGCCACCCTCTCCGTGCGCCGCAATATTAGCCATCCGGGCTGTCGCATTATCGCTATCGATAACTCTCCCGCGATGGTGGAGCGCTGCCGTCGCCATATTGACGCTTATAAAGCGCCGACGCCGGTCGAAGTGATTGAAGGGGATATCCGCGACGTGACCATTGAAAACGCCTCGCTGGTGATCCTGAACTTTACTATTCAGTTCCTTGAGCCGGGCGATCGCCAGGCGATCCTCAATAAAGTCTATCAGGGGCTGAATCCGGGCGGCGCGCTGGTGCTCTCGGAAAAATTCAGCTTCGAAGACGCCCACGTTGGCGAACTGTTGTTCAATATGCATCATGACTTTAAGCGCGCCAACGGCTACAGCGAACTGGAGATCAGCCAGAAACGCAGCATGCTGGAAAATGTGATGCTGACGGACTCCGTCGAAACCCATAAAGCCCGCCTGCGTCAGGCTGGGTTTGAACATGCCGAACTGTGGTTCCAGTGCTTTAACTTTGGCTCGCTGGTGGCTGTTAAAGCCGGGGAGCAGGCATGATCGACTTCAGTAACTTCTATCAGCTGATCGCCAAAAGCCCGCTGTCTCACTGGCTGGAGACGCTGCCTGCCCAGGTAGCCGCCTGGCAGCGCGATGCCCTGCACGGCAAGTTTCGTGAATGGGAGCGCGCCGTAGAATTTCTGCCGGAGTTAACGCCCTGGCGTCTGGATCTTCTGCACAGCGTCACCGCCGAGAGCGAAACGCCGCTCAGCGAAGGCCATCAGCGGCGGATCGAAAATCTGCTTAAAAACCTGATGCCGTGGCGCAAAGGCCCTTATTCGCTGTACGGCATCAATATCGATACCGAATGGCGATCCGACTGGAAATGGGAGCGCGTTCTGCCGCACCTGTCCGATCTCACTGGCCGGACTATCCTCGACGTGGGCTGCGGCAGCGGCTATCACATGTGGCGGATGATCGGCGCCGGCGCACATCTGGCGGTCGGTATCGATCCCACCCAGCTGTTCCTGTGCCAGTTTGAAGCGGTGCGTAAGCTGCTCGGTAACGACCAGCGGGCGCATTTGCTGCCGCTGGGCATCGAGCAGCTGCCGGCGCTGGAGGCCTTCGACACCGTGTTCTCGATGGGGGTGCTCTACCACCGCCGCTCGCCGCTGGACCATCTGTGGCAGCTGAAAGATCAGCTGGCGCCAGGGGGCGAACTGGTGCTGGAGACGCTGGTGGTTGAAGGAGATGAAAATACGGTGCTGGTTCCGGGCGACCGCTATGCGCAAATGCGCAACGTCTATTTTATCCCCTCGGCGGCGGCCCTGAAAATGTGGCTGGAGAAGTGCGGGTTTATTGACGTGCGTATCGTCGACGCCTGCGTCACCTCGACAGAGGAGCAGCGACGCACCGAATGGATGACGACCGAATCGCTGGCCGATTTCCTCGACCCACAGGATCAGCGCAAAACGGTGGAAGGCTATCCGGCGCCATTACGGGCTGTGATCATTGCCACCAAACCGGAAACCCAGCAGTCGCTGGCGAAAAAAGCGAGATAAAAAAAGGCCCCTGTTTAATGGGCAGGGGCCTGGTACGGGCAATCATCATATTGGGCGACATGATGTGCAGCAAAAAACCGTTTAACTTCTCCAGGCGGAGATAATCCTTTTCATCTCCGCCACCGCTGCGCCATTCACGGCGTAGCGTCTGTATTCATCGGCATCGGGATCGGCTGACATCGAAACGCCCGGATGACGAAAGCGCATTTCCGACGGCAACCAGTGGCCAGCCGAGCTATGGACCTCTTTCACCCCCGCCTGCAGAAACAGCGGCAGGTTCGCGGCGCGGACTCCCGCACCGGCCATAATGATTGGAGTATCCCCTGCGGCAATAAGTTCCGTAATTAATGAAATACCTTTCTCCGCCGAGGATTGCTGACCGGAAGTCAGGATACGTTTGACCCCCAGCTCACCCAGCGTTTTCCAGGCCTGACGCGGGTCAGCGCACAGATCGAACGCGCGATGAAAGGTCACCGCCAGCGGCCCCGCCGCGGCCATTATTTTTTTCATCCGCGGGATATCGACCTGGCCATCAGCATCCAGCACGCCGGTCACCAGCCCGGGAAAGCCCAGATCCCGCACCATGCGAATATCGTTAAGCATCGCGGCGAACTCTTCCTCGGTGTAGCAGAAATCGCCGCCGCGCGGGCGAACGATCGGATGCACCGGGAGAGTAATCGCCTCGCGGGCCGAGACCAGCACCCCATAAGAGGGGGTTAATCCCCCTTCCTGCGGCGCGGCGCAGAGCTCAATACGATCGGCGCCGCAGCGCTCAGCCTCCCGGGCGCACGCCATGCTGTAGCAACACACTTCCAGTACCGCCATTCCTCTCTCCCTGATCCAGACAACCTTTGCAGCATGTCACAATTTCACGCGGCAGACGCCGCGCGGCTTCACACTGTTACGTATCGGCTTGCTCGCTGGCGACGATTTGTTCAATAGACCACGGATGAAATTTGACCGTCACGCTGCCGTCGGTCACCGCCAGGGTAGGATTCGGCAGGCGCTCATGCTCCCCTTTCGGCGAGCTGGTTTTGACCACGATCCCCGGCTGGCTGAGTCCGTCATCGGCCAGCAGCGCCAGCGCGCGGGCATTTAAGGTTGCCGGATCGCCGGGCAGGACGATTTCGATATGCTCCCAGCCTTCATGGGGATAACGCTTTTCACCCGGCCACGGCAGCTCAACGATATGGAAGCGCCAGTGCGCCACGCAGACCGGCTCCGCCAGTTTGAACAGGCAAATGGGCCGGCCGTTGATCATATTCTCCGACAGCAGGGTGCCGCACTGCTCCAGACCGCGGCGCCAGCGTTCCGCAGTGGTATTCTGATGACAGCGCAGGGAGATATGGTCGGCGTCGAGCCCGGCGATCTCCAGTCCCAGTCGCGCAGTGAAGCGCTGAAGCGCATCGGAAAATCGCGGGAGATCCGCCGTAATATCGGCCAGTTGTTCATTTTGCTGCCAGTTTGCCATGGGTTTGCTCGTCAATAATGCTCGTCAGTAATGAAAAGGTAATTTACCGTGTTTCGGCCTGCGGACCAACCGCCGCCCCGCTGATGGGCAACTGACCGGCGATGGATTGCGCACGCCGGCGCGCCGCGCGCAATGCTGACGGACGGGGACAAATGCAGTATACTCCCGCCCTAATTTGTCCACATTATGGCGCCGCCTCCCTCGGGGGCAGGCGCATTACACGTAAGGTATTCCGGTGAATATTCAGGCTCTTCTCTCAGAAAAAGTCAGCCAGGCCCTGATCGCGGCAGGCGCGCCTGCCGATTGCGAACCCCAGGTCCGCCAGTCAGCAAAAGTTCAGTTCGGCGACTATCAGGCCAACGGCGTGATGGCTGTCGCCAAAAAGCTGGGTATGGCGCCGCGACAACTTGCAGAGCAGGTACTGTCTCATCTTGACCTCAACGGCATTGCCAACAAGGTTGAAATCGCCGGGCCGGGCTTTATCAATATTTTCCTCGACCCCGCGTTTCTGGCGGACAACGTCAACCGCGCGCTGCAGTCTGAGCGCCTGGGCGTCACGAAACCGCAGGCGCAGACTATCGTCGTCGACTACTCGGCACCCAACGTAGCGAAAGAGATGCACGTCGGCCATCTGCGTTCGACCATCATTGGCGATGCTTCAGTCCGTACCCTGGAGTTCCTGGGTCATAAGGTGATCCGCGCCAACCACGTCGGCGACTGGGGCACCCAGTTCGGGATGCTGATCGCGTATCTGGAAAAACAGCAGCAGGAAACGCCGGCGAAATGGCCCTGGCCGACCTCGAAGGTTTCTATCGCGAAGCGAAAAAGCACTATGACGAAGACGAAGCCTTCGCCGAGCGCGCGCGCAGCTACGTGGTTAAGCTGCAGGGCGGTGATGAGTACTTCCTGCAGATGTGGCGTAAGCTGGTCGACATCACCATGTCGCAGAACCAGATCACCTACGATCGCCTGAACGTCACCCTGACCCGCGATGACGTGATGGGTGAGAGCCTGTACAACCCGATGCTGCCGGGGATCGTCGCCGATCTGAAAGCCAAAGGGCTGGCGGTTGAGAGCGAAGGCGCTACCGTGGTCTTCCTTGATGAGTACAAAAACAAGGAAGGCGAACCGATGGGCGTCATCATCCAGAAAAAGGATGGCGGCTACCTCTATACCACCACCGATATCGCCTGTGCGAAGTATCGCTATGAAACGCTGCACGCCGACCGCGTGCTCTACTACATCGACTCTCGTCAGCACCAGCACCTGATGCAGGCGTGGACCATCGTGCGCAAGGCAGGCTACGTGCCGGACTCCGTGCCGCTGGAGCACCATATGTTCGGTATGATGCTGGGGAAAGACGGCAAGCCGTTTAAAACCCGCGCCGGCGGTACCGTGAAGCTGGCGGATCTGCTGGACGAAGCGCTGGAGCGCGCCCGTCGCCTGGTGGCCGAGAAGAACCCGGATATGTCGGCTGACGAGCTGGAAAATCTGGCGAAAGTGGTGGGTATCGGCGCGGTTAAATATGCCGACCTGTCGAAAAACCGCACCACCGACTACGTCTTCGACTGGGATAATATGCTGGCGTTCGAAGGCAACACCGCGCCGTATATGCAGTATGCCTATACCCGCGTGCTCTCCGTGTTCCGCAAAGCCGGCATCGACGAAAACGCGATGATCGACGCGCCGGTGGTCATCGCCGAAGATCGCGAAGCTCAGCTGGCCGCGCGCCTGCTGCAGTTTGAAGAGACCCTCTCCGTGGTCGCTCGCGAAGGGACGCCGCACGTGATGTGCGCCTACCTCTACGATCTGGCGGGCCTGTTCTCCGGCTTCTACGAGCACTGCCCGATCCTCAGCGCGGAAAGCGAAGAGACCCGCAACAGCCGTCTGAAGCTGGCGCTGCTCACGGCGAAAACCCTCAAGCTGGGTCTCGATACCCTCGGTATCGAAACCGTCGAGCGTATGTAACAAGCAACCCGGCGAAAGCCGGGTTAGTTTTATTCGGCGCCTCGCCAGCGGGGCGCCCTGCTCAGAAGTACTTGCGTAGATACTCCGTCAGACAAAGGATCGCCATCGCCTGACCGTAGGGCATCGAGGTAAGCGGGATCTGGCGATAAAAGTCGAGGTCTGACCCCATCCCGGTGCCAAATGAGGTCTGCAGCAGCTCCCCCTGCGGCGAAATATTCTGCACAATTCCGCGAATCGCTTTTTCAGCCACCCCGGCGTAGTGCTGCCCGACGTAACGCTTGCGCACCGCTTTGAGAATCCCGTAGGCAAAGCCGGCGGTCGCCGAGGCCTCAAGATAAGAGTGCGGGTCGTCCAGCAAGGTATGCCACAGGCCGCTGTCGTCCTGGCATTCTGCCAAGGCGGCAATCTGTGCGTCGAGGACTGTAATCAGATAGCGCCGTACCGCGTTCCCCTCGGGGAGATCCACCAGTTCCAGAAAATCCGGGATCACCATGGTGAGCCAGCTGTTGCCCCGCGCCCAACGCGCCCGGGCAAAGTTATGCCGCCCCTCATAGTTCCAGCCGTGAAACCACAGCCCGGTCTCCCGGTCCATCAGGTTCTGCACATGGAGCAGGAACTGGTAGGTTGCCTCCTCCACATACTGCGGGCGGTTAAGCAGCTTGCCAATTTTGGCTAACGGCAACACGGTCATCATCAGCGTGTCATCCCACATTTGCTGATGGTTCTCCTCCGCCAGAGTCATGTGCTGCATACCGCCCTGCTCGGTGCGCGGCATCTCGTGCATCGCCCACTCCGCCCAGCTCTCCAGCCACGGCAGATACGCCATACGGCCGGTCTCTTCAAAGCGGTAAGCCAGGGTCAGAAACGGGGCCATAGTATTGACGTTTTTGGTCGTTGCCCCCTCGGCGAAGCGGTCGGCAAACCAGCGATCGATGATATCACGCATCTCGATATCGCCGGTTTGCTGGTAATACTGATAGATGCCGTACAGCCCAACGCCGTGGGTCCACTCCCAGCCGGCCCAGCCTTTGGTATCGATCACGCGCCCGTCATCCAGGCGTAGTAAAAATTGCCCGCTCTCATCCTTAATATTCACCAGGTTTTGCGTCACGTTGCGGATCAGCGCCTGCAGTTCGCTGCGGGCGATAAAACGCTCAGGCTGACGCAGTAATGGGCTATGTTTGACCGGCCAAACTTTCATGTTGTTAACCTCGGGTATATGTCGAATTCAAAGCGCCGCCCTTAATGAGCGCCGGGGCAGCAGGTTTATGACGATTCAGATAGCCAATATTGTTATTGCCCCACAGACAGTCGTAAGGCATCCCCGCCAGCAGCTCGACCACCGCGCGGTGTTCCGCACTGGTCTGTTCCGACTGAGCGTAGCCGAGCTCGCGCATTCTGAGGGTCTCGCTGCGCAGGACGCTGTGGGTGTGCAGGTTGAGCTTGAAGCGCAGCGAGACGAGGAAGCCGCAGGCTAACACCACCAGAGTGCCGACGCTGAGGATCAGCAGAATGGTATGGCTGACCCCTTCAGGCTGTATTTTTTGCCCGGAAACAAACCCCGACAACTGCATAATGATCCCCACCAGCATCACCGCCCCCGCCTGCGAGGCTTTGCGGGTCAGGGTCATGATGCCGGCAAAAATCCCCTCCCGGCGCTGGCCGGTGATCGCTTCGTCGACGTCGGCAATATAGGTGTAGGTATTCCACGGTACGTAATTTATCCCGCCGCGTCCCAGTCCGGCGACAGCAGAGATGAGCAGCAATAAGGAATAGACGTCGCTCAGTCCGGCGTAATAGAGCAGCGCGTAGGAGAGTGAGCTCAGGCCAAACAGGACCACCACCATGCGGTACGACGGCGCGGGGCCAAAACGAATGCACAGCGGGATCATGGCGATTACTGCAATAAACTGGAAGATGGCCATCGTCCCCAGCAGGTTCGAGGCGACGGCGGCTTCCTGCATCAGAACAAAGACCACGTAATAGGTAAACACGGCATTGAAGACGTCCTGGGCGATATAGCCCCCCAGATACATGCCGAGGTGCTGGCGGAAAATTTTTATCCGCAGCGTAGAACTCAGCTCAATCACCAGGCGATTGAGGCTCTGAGCAAGGGTTAAGTTTTGTTTTTCCGCTTCCGCCCGCAGGGCCGCTTCCGACCACGCCTCCCGCGGTCGTTCCCAGGTGAAACACCAGACCAGAGTCAGCATCACCGCGCACAGCACCGAGAACACCAGACTGGCATAGAAGAACGAGCTGGCATTATCTTTGCCGAGCCAGGAGAGAAGGATCCCCGGCAGGAAGGAGGCTAAAATCGCCGACATCTGCGCCATCGAAATGCGCGCGCCGGAGAATTTGGTTTTCTGTTTAAAGTCATCGGTCATCTCCGGCACCAGCGTCTCGTAGGGCACCAGAATCATGGTATAGACCATATCAAACAGCAGATAGGTCGCCAGGTAGTACCAGAAGCCCATCTCGCCGACCCACATCGCTGAATAGCTGAATACGCAGGGGATGCCGAGCAGAATAAAGAATTTTCTGCGGCCGAAGCGCTTACCAAGCCAGGTGGTGCCAAAGTTATCGGTGAGAAAGCCCATCAGCGGGCTTACCACCGCGTCCAGCACGCGGGCGGCAGCAAAAATAAGCGTGGCCTCAATCGGGGTCAGTCCGCAAAAGGTCGTGTAAAAGTAGAGCAGCCATGCGGCGGTTAACGCCGTCGTGCCGGCGCCGAGAAAATCGCCCGCGCCGTAGGCCAGATAGTTAGCCAGTCCAATTTTTCGTGTTTTCATCGCCGTGATCCTGTGTCTTTTTTTAAAAGAACGCCGACAATCGTTCCGGATTTGCCACCGGAAGGGAGTGGGTACCTGGCTACACTAAAAGCTGTGAAAGGAGGTTACCTTTGTACTTTTGCCACGGAACAGTCGCCGGTGGCAAAATGACAAAGAGATGACGTCGCCACTTCACTCATTTATAAAACAGCATTTCTTTTTAATCAAAAGACAGGTTCATTTATGTGATCTGGCTGGAAGGTCGCCGACTGACGAACAGGCTCGCAAATCCCGGGATCGGCCCTTGCGCAGTCGGGGAAACAGGAGTAAAGAATGGAAGAAAGGGTTATTCCGCGTATCTCAAGGAGGCCAGATGCCTTATACCCATCTGCTGGTTGCCGTCGCGCCAACGCCGGAGAGTCAGGTATTAATTAAAAAAGCGGTGTCGATAGCCCGCCCCGTTAACGCGAAAGTGAGCTTAATCACTCTCGCTACGGATCCGGAGCTGTATAACCAGTTCGCCGCACCGATGATGGAAAATCTGCGTGAAGTGATGCAGGAAGAGACGCGGGAGTTTCTCAATGAGCTGGCTCGCCACGCGGACTACCCAATAGAAAGAATGACCATCGCCTGCGGCGAGCTAGGCCATCATATTAAGGACTTCTGCCGGTCGCACCGTGTTGATCTGGTGATCTGCGGCAATCACAACCATTCCCTCTTCTCACGCGCCACCTGCTCGGCGAAAAGTATCGTCGGCAGCTGCGGCGTTGATGTCCTGTTGGTTTCCCTTGAAAAGGGCTAACGCCGGTTAGCCCTTTTCCTGAACTAGGCCAGTTTAGGGAAGGTGGCTATCTTCCCCCGCAGACGGCTCTCCTCGCTGCGCGGTGAAATATGCTGCAGATCCTCGACAAAGCGCGCCTGCCAGTTATGAATATCATTTTCTCTGATCACGTCCAGCATCGCTGAATGACGGGCGATACGTTCCGCCAGCGGCATGCTGAGCGCGCGATCCAGCGCGGCGGCAACCTCGTCGCGATCGTAAGGATTGACGATCAGGGCGCTGGTCAGCTCCTGCGCCGCCCCGGCAAACTGCGACAGGACCAGTACGCCAGGGTTATCCGGATCCTGCGCCGCGACGTACTCCTTCGCCACCAGGTTCATACCATCGCGTAGCGGCGTCACCAGCCCGACGTCAGAGTAGCGGAAGACCTTCATCAGCAGCTTACGATCAAAATGCTGGTTCAGATAGTAGAGCGGTGTCCAGCCAAGCTGACCAAACTGTCCGTTGATGCGTCCGGCTGCGGTTTCCAGCTGGTGGCGGATATCCTGATAGGCCTGCACATCGCCGCGGGAGGTCGGCGCGATCTGGGTATAACGGATTTTGCCGTGGTGCTGAGGGTACTTCTCGAGCAGCGTCTCGTAGGCGAGGAATCGCTCCGGCAACCCTTTCGAATAGTCAAGACGCTCCACGGAGAAGATATTCTTCACATTTTTCAGCTCGTTCTTCAGCTGGGCCAGCTTCGGCGGCAGCGGACCTTTAGCGTTGCGCGTAATTTCGTCCGGATCGATCCCTATCGGATAAACCTCGGTACTGAACGCCTTACCCCATGCCTGATAGCGTTTATCGCCGAGGTCGGATAGGCGAGTCTGCATAGCAATGCTGTCGAGAAAAGCGGTTCTGTCGCTTTCGGTCTGGAAGCCCAGCAGATCGTAATCGCACAGTTGCTCCAGCAGCTCAGCGTGCGGCGGCAGAGCGTTAAAAATCTCCGGCGTCGGGAACGGAATATGTAAGAAAAACCCGATGCGATTGTTCACTCCGCGCTTACGCAGCTCGCTGGCGAAGGGCAGAAGATGGTAATCATGGATCCACAGCGTATCGTCTGGCTCAATCAGCGGCAGAAGCTTGTCCGCCAGCATGGCGTTAACCCGCAGATATCCCTCCCAGGCTTCGCGCTGAAAGCTGACCAGATCAAGGCGATAGTGGAAAGCCGGCCACAGCACGGCGTTAGAGAACTGGTTGTAGTATTCATCATGGTCCCGTTCATTAAGGTTGAACGACGCCCAGGAAATATTCCCGCGGGAGACCTGCTTGAGCGGCTGCTGGTCATCGCCAATCTCGCCGCTCCAGCCAAACCACAGACCCCCCGCCGCTCTCAGTGCCCCCAGGATGCCGACGGCCAGACCGCCAGCGCTCGATTTTTTATCGTCCGGTAAGGCGATACGGTTAGAGACTACGACTAAACGACTCATGGTCATCCCTCCTTTCGGTTTGCGCGTCATACGCCAGATGTTGCAACCACGTCCTTACAGCGGCGGCATCCGCCAACCGCCAGTGCGCCTGAGTTTCCCCGGCGCCAACTTTTACCGACATTCCCTGCAGTTGATTAACGACGCTGAATCCCGCCTCGTCGGTCAAATCATCGCCGACAAAAACCGGTTCGCGGCCGGCGAATGGCGCCTCCTGCATGAACGCGGTAATCGCCTCCCCTTTGTTGACGCCGCGGGGTTTAATCTCCACCACGCACTTGCCAAGCTGTAACGCCAGCAGCGGATAGCGCTGAACAATCCGCTGCGCCAGCTCCAGCACGGCGCTCTGCTGCTGCGGGGCCTGGCGATAGTGGAGCGCGAAAGCCATCTCTTTACTCTCCAGCTCACATCCCGGGAGCGCTTCCAGCGCCGACGTCAGCTCAGCCGCGATCTCATCGCGCAGCGCTGTCGGCAGAGAGACGATGTAGGTTTTACCATTGATATCACGGCGCTCGGCCCCGTGAACGCCGGCCAGCGGTAGCCGCCAGGGATGGGTTAGCGCGTCAAGTTCAGCCATTGAGCGCCCTGAAATCAATGCCACCGCGCCCCCCTGCTGCTGGGCCAGCGCATTGAGCGCCTGCAGCGTGCTGTCGGGTATCACCACCTGATCGGGGTGCGGCTGGATATCGGCAAGAGTACCGTCGAGGTCAAAGAAAAAAGCGTAGTTTCCGGTTAGCGCAGGCGGTACAGATATCTGGTTATCCACCCTGTTTCCTCCTTATCATGGCCAGCCGAAGCTGGTTGTTAATTATATGTGAGCCATGTAAGTATAGACAGTGTGACCAACCTCGCCATTTTTGATAGTTACCGCCAGCGAAACGGGCGCTGGCGGCAATTACTCTGTAAACTAAAAAGTTCGGTTTAAATTCAGGCCGCACGTTTGGCTTTTTGTTTGTAGCGGTCGAAGATCACCGCCGCCAGCAGGATCACCCCGCGCACGACGTATTGTGAGAATGGCGAGATATTCAGCAGGTTCATCGCATTTTCCACGGTTCCGAGGATCAGGATCCCGGCCACCACGTAGGAGATCTTGCCGATCCCGCCCTTCAGCGACACCCCGCCCAGCACGCAGGCCGAAATAACAATCAGCTCATAGCCAATCGAGGTCATCGGCTGGCCGCTGGTCATGCGCGACGCCAGAATGATCCCCGCTGCGGCCGATACCAGACCGGAGAGCACAAAGATAATAATCTTGGTGCGCACCACCGGGACGCCGGCCAGGCGCGCCGCCTCTTCATTGCCGCCAATAGCCAGCGTATTACGGCCAAAGGTGGTTTTGTTTAGTAATAATCCGAAAACCACCAGGCAGGCGACGGTCAGCCAGATCGGCGCCGGCAAACCAAACCAGTTGGCATAGCCGAGGGTGAAGAAACGTTCATCTTCGATCCCCACCGCTTTGCCGTCGGAGATAATATAGGCCAGGCCGCGGACAATCTGCATGGTGGCCAGCGTGGTGATCAGCGCGTTGATCTTAAGGCGCGCAATGACAAAGCCGTTAACCAGGCCACTAAGCGCCCCCAGCAACAGGCCTGCGGCGATCCCCAGCCACAGGCTTTCGCTGAGATTAATCACCACCGCGGTGGTGACCCCGGCGCAGGCGATAACCGACGCCACCGACAGGTCAAAATCGCCGGAGGCCAGGCAAAACAGCATGCCGCAGGCCACCATCCCGGACATCGAGATCGCCAGCCCCAGCCCTTTCATATTGACGAATGAAGCAAAGTTGGGCACAAAAATCACACAGCCGATAAACAGCACCGCAAACACCACCAGCATGCCAAACTGATCCCAGATGCGGGCAAAGCTAAAGGTTGAGCGGGTAGCCCCGGACGTAGTCACTGATGACATCATTTACTCCTTACTCAGGCGACAGCCTGGCTCACTGTTGGCATCGCAAGGCTTAACGCCTGCTGTTCATTGGCTTCTTCATGCAGCAGTTCGCCGGCGATTTGTCCTTCGCGCATCACCACGATGCGGTCAGCGACGCCCAGCACTTCCGGCAGGTCGCTGGAGGCAAACACCACGGCGACACCGGAGGCGGCGAGGCCATAGATCACATTGTAAATTTCATGTTTGGCGCCGACGTCGATGCCGCGGGTTGGCTCATCAAGCAGGATCACCTTCATCTCTTCCGACAGCCAGCGGCCAAGGATCGCTTTCTGCTGGTTGCCGCCCGACAGGTTCATAATCAGCTGTTCCGGGCCCGGCGTTTTAATATTCAGCGACTGGATATGTTGATCGGCGTTGTCCGCCTCCCAGGCGTTGTTGATCAGGCAGCCAGCGTGAATATGCTTGCGCCGGGCGCTGATATTGATGTTATCGCGCACGGAATGCACCGGAATAATCCCCTCCGCTTTACGATCCTCCGGGCACAGCATCATCCCGGCCTGGATGGCCTGGGCCGGTTTGCGAATGGAGACGGGCTGGCCATCGATATACACCTGACCGCCGGTTATCTGCGTGCCGCCAAACAGGCCTTTCATTAGTTCGCTGCGCCCGGCACCCACCAGTCCGAACAAACCGACAATTTCACCGCTGCGCACCGAGAGACTAACCGGCGTGCGCACGCCCGGCGCTTTGACCTCCTCCAGGCGCAGCCGCTCCTCGCCATAGGGGCGAGGCTTCCAGCCATAAATATCGCCCAGATTGCGGCCTACCATTGCCTGGACCAGGGCGTCGTGGCTGACGCTCGGCATATCGTCAAAGGTGCAAACGTAGCGGCCATCTTTAAAGACGGTGATGGCATCGCTGAGGGCAAAAATCTCTTCCATCCGGTGTGAAACATAGATGATGACCCTTCCCTCCTCCCGCAACTCGCGGATGACGCGAAACAGGTTGTCGATCTCTCTGGCGGAGAGCGAGCTGGTCGGCTCATCGAACGCGATAATCTTGGCGTTACGCGCCAGCGCTTTGGCAATCTCCACCATCTGCCATTGACCAATGGAGAGATATTTCAGCGGCGTCTCCGGGTCGATATCCAGACCCAGATGCTCCAGCTGCAGGCGGGCCTCATAGTTGAGCAGCGAGCGATTGACGATGCCGCCTCTGTGCGGCAGCTGACCGAGATAGATATTTTCGGCGACGGTCATCTCCGGGATCAGATGCAGCTCCTGGTAGATGATTGCCACGCCGGCATTCAGCGCCTCCATGGTATTGGCGAATGCCATCTGCTGGCCGCCGATCTGCAGATGGCCCGCGGTCGGGATATAGTTGCCGCTGAGAATTTTCAACAGCGTCGATTTGCCTGCGCCATTTTCGCCCATCAGCGCGTGGATCTGTCCCGGGTAGCAGTCAAAACTGATATCGGACAAGGCCTTTACGCCAGGGAACGTCATGGTGATGCCGCGAAATGAGAGATAAGGGGTAGACTGTTGCATAACGACTCCGCTCTTCTGCACTCAGCCCCCGCGCCGCGGCGGGGGCCAGTTTAATCAGGCTGTTACAGCCCTTTTTTCGCCAGCTCTTCTTTGAAGTTATCGCGGGTAATCAGCACCACATCGGTCACCGCCGTGAACTTCGGCGGCTCGACGCCCTTGGTGACCCAGTTGTAGAGCATTTCGCTGGTTTTGTAGCCGTGGATATCCGGGCTTGGCAGCAGAGAGCCATAGAAGCCGGTCGGCTGCGCCTTCGACAGTTCGTTGACGGCATCCACGCCGTTGATGCCGATGCCAATCACATCGGGAGCTTTAAAGCCCTGACCTTCGGTCGCGCGCACGCCGCCGAGGACGGTGTTGTCGTTCATCCCGACGATCAGCCAGTGTTTAACCTGCGGATGTTGGACCAGCATCGAGTTACCGGCGTCGAACGCTCCCGGGATATCGTTGGATTTTGTCGGCACGCGGTAGATTTGCGCGTCCGGGAAGCCGGCCGCCTTCAGGGCATCGATGGAGCCGGTGGTGCGACGGCGCGCGGTATCCAGCTCATCGGCGGTGATCGCCATTACGGCGGTGTCTTTGACATCCCAGCCGCGCTTTTGCATCTCTTTATAGAGTTCCTGCCCCTGACGGGCGCCAATTTCGCTCGCCGCCATCATCACCAGCGGTACGCTCTCCATCGGTTTGCCCTTCGCATTGACGAACTGGTCATCGACGGTAATCACCTTCATGTCATAGCCACGCGCTTTGGCGACAATCGCCGACCCGAGCTTGGGATCGGGGGTACAGATGACAAAGCCCTTCGCGCCGCTGGCCGCCAGGCTGTCAATGGCATTCAGGGTTTTCTCCCCATCCGGGACCGCAATTTTAATAACGTCAAAGCCTAAATCTTTTCCTGCTTTATCAGCAAATTTCCACTCAGTCTGAAACCATGGCTCTTCCGGCTGTTTCACCAGAAAACCCAGTTTAAGATTTTCCGCCATAGCTGATTGTGACATAACCGCAGCGAGACCAATGGCCGCCAGCGCTTTAGTAAATTTGTGCATGGTAAACTCCAGCTTTAATTCGCTTTCATGTAGGGAAAAATCGGAATTAACAATTTAATCGGCATCAAAACAAGGCATTAGAAAAATCGCATTCCCCACTGCCGTTGTTAGAGTAGTAATACCCGGAAATTATTTCTCCATACGAGAGCATTATCACATCGCGGAATTACAGTAATTGCGTACATACATTTAGCAAAAAATGACATAAAAATGACACAATTGTCATACAATTTTACCGGGGCATAGCAGGATCATCTATACCATCAGCAGGCTTATCCTTGTGTTGTCAGAGGATGTTTAACGGTGGGTTACAGCACTGTTATCATCAGCGATTGACGGCGTTGCTGCGGGCGATCGCCTGTGCGCCACTCAAATGGCAACCCACCTCGCACCGCTGAGCCACATGGCCCGCTTAATATCGCGAAAAAACGGATCTTTGGCGTAATTTATTCCGAATAGAAAAATATATTCCTCTTGATAAAAGCGCCTGCAACAAAAAATAAAAATAATGATCATCAACCTGAAACATTACTAATGAAATAACTTATTCCGTTCTCTTCTACGACGAATCTCGTAGTCAAATACTTATATCTTATAACCAATCTGAAACCAGCGAGCCCCTGCCAACGGCGCACAATCTCAGCCCTGGTAGTTTGCACAAATAATGGTGTAACAAAACGTAAATTACCGCGCTTGAGAGTTTTCTTAATTTCGTTGAGCGAGTATTCTTAAATCGTCGGCAAATGGAAAAAATACCCGACTCATACGGAATGTGTAGAGTTTTATTATTCTGCAACAGTGCCGCGTGTCACTATTTTATCTTGTAGTTATCCGCAGGATCCGCTGACGCGCACCAGTAACCCCTTCCCGGTTAATAAGGATATTTTTTATGGCAGTTCCAGGAATGGCACAAAAGCTAAACACCCAAATGAATCTTGAGTTTCACGCCTCTAACGTTTACCTGAACTTAAGTGAGTGGTGCGCCCGACATCGCTTCGACGGCGCCGCGACGTTTCTGCGCACCCGCGCGCAAAGCAGCATCACCCTCACTATGCGCGTATTTGACTACCTGAAAAAAGCCGGCAGCTGGCCGATCGTCAATCCCGACCACGCCTGTAACCCTGAGTGCACCTCGCTGGAAGATCTGTTTACCCAAACCCTGAGCGATTACCAACAGCGCAGTCGTCTGCTGAGCGGTCTCGCTCAGGAAGCCAAAGCGCAAAGCGATGACAGCACCTGGCGGTTTCTCACGCTCTTGGCGGAAGAGCAGCAGCAGGATGGCCTGCTATTGCAAAGCGTGCTTGAGGAAATTCGTAATGCCGATAAAGCCGGTCTCGGGATGGAGCAGACCGATCGGCGTCTGATGGCTATCGTTGGCGAAGCGCAGAAAGCGCATTAATCAAGCCGTTATCGCTCTGCCAGGGGGAGCGCGTCTGCGCTGCCCCGCCCGGTTTATTAATCCATTACGTCTATTTTTTCTCCCCTATTATTCCTTTCAAGAATAAAAAAGTTTTAACTCGATCCCATTCCCTCATCACCGTTACCCCATAAGGGGGATTAGTGAGCGCGGTCACTTTTTGACGAACCATAAAGAAATATAAAAACAGTGTTTCAAAAATATAAAACACGAGGTTTATTTTTTATGGCTAGATACACGGCTTCAGCCTCTGAAGGGCTGCAGGGAAGACCGATCTTGTTACGCCATCAGTTAGCCTACGGCGGCGGAAATCTGTTAGGGAGCGGCGCACTGGCGATAAGCGGCGCATGGCTACTCTATTTTTATACGACCTTTTGCGGCCTGACGCTGATCGAGGCCTCATTTATCTTCTCCGTCGCCAGCATCATTGACGCTATCAGCAACCCGCTGATGGGCTATCTGACGGATAATTTTGGCAAAACGCGCCTGGGCAAGCGCTTCGGCCGCCGGCGTTTCTTTCTGCTAATCGGTATTCCGCTGATGATGTTCTACCCGCTGCTGTGGGTGGAAGGCCTGAGTTTCTGGTACTACCTTAGCACCTATGTGGTGTTTGAGATCATCTACACCTCTATCATGGTGCCTTATGAAACGCTGGCGACAGAGATGACCGATGATTTCTCACTGCGTTCAAAACTGACCGGCTATAAAGCTATCTTTGGTAAGCTGGCCAACTTCCTCGCGGCGTTTATTCCCGGCCAGTTCATTCTGCTGTATGGCAAAGATTCTGCCACCCCTTTCTTCCTCACCGGTCTGACCTATGGCGCGATCCTGATCGTCGCTATTTCCTGCCTGTGGTTGTGCAGCTGGGAGCGTGAGCGCGGGGAAGAGGTGGAAACCAGCGCGAAAAAAGGACTGCTGAGCACCCTGCTGTCGCTGGCGAAAGATATGCGTTCGACTTTTTATCTACGCGTATTCCGCAAACATCTTGGTATGTACCTGTGCGGCTTTGGCGCGGAATGGCTGTTTGCCTCCATCTTCACCTATTTCGTGATCTTCGTTCTACAACACGATCCAGCGATGGTGGCCGGGCTGAACAGCCTGAACTCGATTCTGCAGCTGATCTCTACGGCGCTGTTTATCGGCCTGTGCGTGAAAAAGGGCTTCAGCAAACCCTATATCCTGGCGCTGGGGATCGTCATTTTCGCGGTTCTGCTGTATACCTCGCTGTGGTTTTTCCATCTACCGTCCGGCCTGGCGACAGTGCTGATGTTCGGCATTACCGTGCTGTTCGGCCTGGGTACCGGCGGGGTTTACTATATACCCTGGACCGTTTACACCTTCCTGGCCGATGTCGATGAGATCTACACCGGACGCCGGCGGGAAGGGATCTATGCCGGCGCCATGACCTTCTCAGGAAAAATTCTGCGCTCGATTGTGGTGTTCTCGATGGGGGCGATCCTGAGCTTCTACGGTTTCCAGTCAAAAGCGCACAGCCAACCGGAAAGCGCGGTGACCGCTATCGCAGTGGTATTCTGCGTCGGGGTGATCGCATTAGCCCTGGCCGCCATCGTCTTCAGCAAGCAGATGAAGCTGGACCGGAAGGCCCATCTGGTGGTGCTGCAGGAAGTCGCGCGGATAAAAGCGGGCGGCAAAATTAGCGATATTGCGCCGGACGTGCGGGTTATCGTGGAGGATCTGGTCGGCCATCGCTACGAAGAGTGCTGGGGCAACAGCAAATTGTTCAAAGATGCTGCCCCTGCGCCTGCGCAGACCGTCGTTTCCCATTAAAGAAGAAGGCCCCGCCGGTATCCGGCGAGGCCTGGTATTAATGCGTTTCTTCCTGTGGAGTAAACTTCAGCTCAATCAACGCGATCGCTTTTTGCACCGCGCGAAGGGTCACCGGATCGGCAGAGGCCGGATGGCTGGCGAAGTCGATAGCTTTCAGCTGAGTGGTCATTTTTTCACGCACTTCCACCGGCGCAATGACGTCAATGACATCGAGGATCTGTTTGATAACCAGCTGGCAGGCAACCACATCGGAAACCAGCTCGTCGTGTTCGGTAAGATGTTGAGACATTAATTACTCCTTTTTTCAGGAGCGTAATAGTACCCTAAATCGTTAACGATAATAAAACCTGCCGTCGCAGGTTTTTTTATCTACCCTACTGGCTGGCGGGTCGTCTCCTGCCGCTTTGCACAGGATCACACTCTTGATGGCAGTGACAACATGAATACCGCGATCTCTTCCCGCGATGAACGTGCTTTTTCAGCGCCGGCGCTGCTGGTGGCAGGTGCCTTTTTTATGGAGTTTCTCGACGGGACGGTGATCGCCACCGCCCTGCCCGATATGGCGAGGGATTTTGGCGTCACCGCGGTCGAACTGAATATCGGCATCAGCGCCTATCTGATTACCCTTGCGGTCCTGATCCCGGCCAGCGGCTGGATCGCCGATCGCTTCGGCGCCCGGGCTATTTTTACTCTCGCCCTGGCGATCTTTACCCTTGCCTCGGTCTTCTGCGGCCTCTCCACCGAGGTGCATATCTTTGTCGCCATGCGTATCCTTCAGGGAGTCGGCGGCGCGCTGATGGTCCCCGTTGGTCGCCTTGCGGTGCTACGCACCACGCCGAAACACCAGCTGATCAAGGCCATCGCCACCCTGACCTGGCCGGCGCTGGTGGCCCCCATTATCGGCCCGCCTTTGGGCGGCTTTATAACCCGCTACGCCAGCTGGCACTGGATCTTCTTTATCAATGTCCCGCTGGGCCTTGCCGCCATCATCCTTTCGCTGCGCATTATCCCTGATATTCGCGAAACGGAACGGCGCTCCTTCGATCTCAGCGGATTTATCACTACCTCGGTCGCGATGGTCAGTCTGGTGACCGCGATGGAGCGGCTCGGCGATCGCCAGCCGCAGATCTGGCCGACGCTGGCTCTCGCCGCGCTTGGCTTCGGCTGTCTGTTATATTCCATTCGTCATTTCCGCCGGGCGGCGGCGCCTATGGTTCGTCTCGACGCCCTGCAGGTGCCGACGTTCCGGGTGACAATGTACGGCGGCTCGTTGTTCCGGGCCTCCATCAGCGCGGTGCCTTTTCTGCTCCCCCTGCTGTTCCAGGTGGGATTCGGTATGGATCCTTTTCATTCCGGCCTGCTGGTGCTGGCGGTGTTTGTCGGTAATTTAACCATTAAACCCGCCACCACACCGCTCATTCGCTGGCTGGGCTTTCGTCGGCTACTGCTGATCAATGGCGCGTTGAACGTCTGTTCGCTGCTGGCTTGCGCGCTGCTTACGCCGCAGACGCCGGTCTGGGCCATCATGCTGATCCTTTATCTCGGCGGGGTGTTTCGCTCAATCCAGTTTACCGGTGTAAGCACGCTGGCCTTCGCCGATGTCCCCGCCGCGCAGATGAGTGATGCTAATACGCTGTTCAGTACCGCGTCGCAGCTGGCGGTAGGGCTGGGGATCACGCTCGGGGCGATTGGCATTCGCCTGGGCGAGCAGGTCGGCGACTGGCTGCATCTTACTGAACTACCGGGGATCAGCTTCCGCCTGTCGTTTGTGTTTATCGCCTTGATATGTCTGGTAGGGATGATCGACAGCCTGCATCTGGCCAAAACGGCCGGCAGCAGCGTGTCGGAGAAGAAGAAATAGAAGAAAAAATAAACGACGGAAGGGCCAGCGGCGCTGGCCCTGATGACGGTTAAGCGACGATCTGGCGAACAAAGTCTTCGATTGCTTTATCCTGGCAGTTTTCGAAGAAGCACTGCTGGAAGCGTGGGCCGGAGACTGCGGTTTTCACCAGCTGCGGATCGATGGCGCGCAGGGTATCGAGGTAGTTCTCTTTTACTACTGCTGCTTTGACCTGGTTGAGGATCCCGGCATTGCGCACCTGCGGTTCTTTGCGCTCCGGCGGATAGCCTTCGCCGTTGCGGCCGGTAAAGGCTTTTTCAAAGATAAACCGCACATTCAGTTCGGCGCCCCAGCCGAAGCCTTTGGCAAACGGCAGCGACAGCGCATTACCGTTGTTGATCTGGGCAAACAGGAACGCATCCGCCGGATCGATACAGTAGCCGCAGACCACGCCCGGATGGATGTTCAGCGACATCAGCGCCCCCTGACCGGTACCGCAGCCGGTGACCACGAAGTCAACTGCTTTCGAATTCAGCAGAATACTGGCCATGATCCCAAGATGGATGTAGGTCAGATGATGATCGTTCTCATCGCTCATGCCGACGTTATAGACCGGGAATCCTTTTTCGTCGGCAACCGCGTTAAGCTCCTTGAGGATGATGGCGTTTTTGTTCGCCTGGCTGTTCTCCATCATCAGTGCAATCTTCATGGTTATTCTCCTGAATGCTGTGCGGGCCTGCCCGCAGAATGTCATTGACGTTGACTGCACTTTACTACCTTGAAAACAAACTTTCAAATTTTATGAAAAGTTGTTTTAAAATTTACGCAGTGCTTCACACTTTCGCAGGCTCCCCCTGTCTGTTGACCTCAGCCCTCTGCATGCTGGCGAATCCGCTTCGTCCTCCCTTACCACCCGCCGGCGACAGAGTCCTGACCGCCCAGGCAATAATGAATAATAAATTAAAAGCATTCTCATTTATTATTAAACTGCCAATGCGTGTTATTCCCATTAGCATTTTAAATAAAAGATTTTTAAATTTACTTTTTGCAAATAATTAAATAACAAATTATAGTGGCAGCCAATAACATCTATTATTTAATTCCAGGAGTGCAACGATGCTGAAAACGGACATGATTGACAAACTCAATGAACAGATGAATCTTGAACTCTATTCTTCTCTTCTTTATCAGCAGATGAGCGCCTGGTGCAGTTACCACAGTTTTGAAGGCGCCGCGGCCTTCCTGCGTCGCCATGCTCAGGAAGAGATGACCCATATGCAGCGCCTGTTCGACTATCTAACCGACACCGGCAGCCTGCCGCGGATCAACGCTATCGCCTCCCCGTTTGCCGAATATGCCTCACTCGACGAGCTGTTCCGCCAGACCTACGAGCATGAGCAGCTGATCACGCAAAAAATAAATGAACTGGCGCACGCGGCCATGACCAGCCAGGATTACCCGACCTTTAATTTCCTGCAGTGGTATGTTGCTGAACAGCATGAAGAAGAGAAATTATTTAAATCGGTGATCGATAAACTGACCCTCGCTGGAAAAAGCGGCGAAGGTCTGTACTTTATCGATAAAGAGCTGGCTACCCTCGACGCGCAGAATTAATCCCCCGCGCCGCGACAGTCCGTGTCGCGGCCCTCTTAATGTCGGCAGATCTTATTTTCTGCGGTAGTAAAACCTTCCTCTCTGGCAATAAATTTGCCTTTTTTCTCTAAAAACGCCACCAACTGTGCGGCGCTTAGATTCTCTGCTGAACAGGTGTGAAACCGCGCCTCTTCGCCAAAGCGGCGGCGAATGGCGGCCTCCAGCGAGGCGACCGTCCAGGACTCACCCGAGGCGAGCATCATCTGTAAAACTTCATGACCATGAATAGAAGACATAACCCCTCCTGCAAAAACCGCCAGCTTAGGCCAGACCGTCAACCCGCGCCTTGCGCTAGCGCAGGCTTTCGCCCTCTTATTGTGTAAACATTTCATTACACAACTTGTAATCCCGATTTGACGAAAGCCGTAATATCCCCTACTCTGCGCGGCATAATTTATTGTTATTTGCTGTAGGGATAGCGAAAAGCGTGAAAAACCGCACTCTGGGCAGTATTTTAATCGTAGCTGGCACCACCATCGGTGCAGGAATGTTGGCAATGCCATTGGCCGCCGCAGGCGTCGGCTTTACCGTCACGTTGGGTTTACTTTTCACCCTGTGGGCATTGATGTGCTATACCGCCCTTTTGCTGCTGGAAGTCTACCAGCATGTCCCTGCCGATATGGGGCTCGGTTCTCTGGCGGCGCGCTATCTGGGCCGTTATGGGCAGTGGGTTACCGGATTCTGCATGCTGTTTCTGCTGTACGCCCTCACGGCAGCCTATATCAGTGGCGCCGGTGAATTACTCGCTTCCAGCCTCAACCAGTGGCTGGACTGGCAGCTACCGCCGGCCGCAGGCGTACTGATCTTCACCCTCCTCGGCGGGGCGGTAGTGTGCATTGGCACCGCGCTGGTGGATCTGTTCAATCGCTTCCTGTTTAGCGCCAAAATCGTCTTCCTGGTGATTATGCTGGCCCTGCTGATGCCGCACATTCATCAGGTGAACCTGCTGACGCTGCCGGTTGAGCAAGGCCTGGCCCTGTCGGCCATTCCGGTGATTTTCACCTCCTTTGGTTTTCACGGCAGCGTCCCGAGCATCGTCAGCTATCTGGGGGGGGATATTCGCAAATTGCGCCGGGTATTTATCATCGGCAGCTTTATTCCGCTGGTGGCCTATATTTTCTGGCAGCTGGCGACGCTGGGCAGTATCGACGCCCCGGCCTTTACCGCCCTGCTGGCAAATAACGCTGGTCTGAACGGCCTGCTGGAGGCGATCCGCGAAGTGGTGGCGTCACCGCATGTGGAGCTGGCCGTTCACCTGTTTGCCGACCTTGCGCTGGCGACGTCATTCCTCGGCGTCTCGCTCGGCCTGTTTGATTATCTGGCGGATATGTTTCAGCGTAAAAACAGCGTCGGCGGGCGTCTGCAGAGCGGGATAATCACCTTCCTGCCGCCGCTGGCGTTCGCCCTGTTCTATCCCCGCGGTTTCGTCATGGCCCTCGGCTACGCCGGGGTGGCATTAGCCGTGCTGGCGCTGATAATGCCGGCCCTGCTGGTCATGAAGAGTCGCCGAGAGCATCCGCAGGCTACCTGGCGGGTCGCCGGCGGCGCACCGACGCTATGGCTGGTTCTGCTGTGCGGGATCGGCATCGTGGCTATTCAGTTCAGCATCGCTGCCGGGTTGTTGCCCGCGGTGGGATAAAAAAGGGGCCTGCTGGCCCCTTGTTCATTTCGCTAAGCAACACTGCTTATACTTTTTACCGCTGCCGCATGGGCAGGGATCGTTGCGTCCGACTTTCGCTTCATTTCTTATTGGCTGCGGGGCCTCCACCGGCTGCGGATTCGCTATCCAGTACTGGTAAAGCGCCAGCGCCGCCGGCGTGATACGCTCGATGCTGGCGATAAATTCATCCGCCGTCAGATTATCCAGCGCGCTAAACTGTTCTTCGCTGCCGTGGAGCGCGATAGCGTCCAGCTCCGGCTGGAGTTCAGCGGGCAACGTCGACCAGTCGCTCAGCGCCACGCCGCGCAGATAGCCAAAGCACCACTCCTCGACTATGGTCAGCTCCTGACCTTCCGCTTCGCGGGTGCCGAACAGCGGTTCGAACTGATCGGGATAAGACTCCAGCCGTTCGGCGATATCGCTCATATGCTGCAGCGTCAGATTGACAAAGCGATCGCGCTCGCGATCGTTGGCCCAGCGCGGGACATTATCCGCCCCGCCCCAAATCGCCAGCAGCCACTGAGCGGGTTCGATGTCGGTCGGCGCAGAGAGGATCGCCGTCAGCAGGCCATCCAGTTCAGAGACATCCAGAATGGCGCCTTCGGCGGCGTATTTCGCCAGAGTGTCATCCAGCCATTCCAGTTCGTTTTCGTTCAAAGGTCCGGTATTCATTCACAGGCTCGCATGGTAAAAATCGGGCCTACAGTAGCCGAATTGCCGACAGAAAGCCACCCGGCGATACCTATTGCGCCGGTGTCAACGATACGCGATCAGGCCAGGCCGCGCAGCGCCGACGCCACCTCACGACAGGCCTCCTCCCCTAACGAAAGCAAAGGACGGGGAAGCGAGTCTGGATCGCAGAGTCCGAGCATCGCTGCGGCGCTGGCTATCACTCGCAGGCTACCACCATAGCGATCAAAGCATCGCCATAGGGGGGCCAGCTGCTCATTCAGTGCCGCAGTCTGCGCCACATCGCCGCTACGTATCGCTCTTACCAGCGCCAGTGAGCAGCGGGGAAAGAGTCCGCCGCAGACCGAATACCAGGCTTCGCAGCCGGCCTGCAACCCGGCAGTGGCCCACGCATCGCCGCTGACGCCAAGCGTAACGCGAGAGGGAAGATGCTGACGCAGGGCCGCTACACGTTCGCTCGCCTGTGGCGCGGGCAGGCCGGGAATTTTAATCGAGGCAATGGCCGGCAAGGCGGCGATGCGCCCCTGCAGCTCATCCGCCAGCATTACGTGGGTAGTGCGGGGATTGTCATACAGGCAAACCGGCACCGAGACATGCCGACAGACTTCTTCGTAAAAGGCAAAGATCTCCTCCGCGGAAAGCGGCTGATAGGACATCATCGGCAGTAATAACGCATCCGCCCCTGCCTCCTGAGCATCCTCCACCAGGCGTAGCACCTCGTTAGTCGCAATGGCGCCGACGCCGACCATCATCGGGATCGACCCCGCATGCGCCTTCGCCACCTGCACCACTCGTCTGCGCTGCTCACGGCTGAGATAAGCGTAGCTACCGGTTGAACCTAAGATGCCCAGAGAGTCGACTCCGGCATCGGTAAGACGGGCGAGAATACGAATAAACGCTTTTTCATCAAAATCTTGCTGATGCAAAGGTGTCAAAGGAAATGCGCAAAGTCCACTGAACATGCTGCCTCCGGCAGGCTGGGCTGAGAGTCCGTTTGATAGTAGCAAGGCGCGATCGTTTTGTCCTGGGACAAATGAGAAATTGACTGTAAGGCAAGAGTTAACCGAAAAACGCCGTGGCGTCAGGCTGGCGGGAAAGGTATCAGAAAGCGAAAGTACAGAAACAAAAAAACCACCCGTAGGTGGTTTCACGACACTGCTTATTGCTTTGATTATTCTGTATTTCCCAATGGTACCCGGAGCGGGACTTGAACCCGCACAGCGCGAACGCCGAGGGATTTTAAATCGCGCGTTTTTAACAAAAAAATCAACTACAAAGGATTGATTTTCATAACTAAAGATTAAATTTCAGCCTATACTTTTCAAGTACTTACTAGCATATAGACAGCTTAATTATGAAGAAAGTGCTACTCGATTTACAGGATCTTGTCATAACAAAAGCTGTAAAGGTGTATGCCGTTCGCATACCTCTGCGATGATTAATAATAAATGATCTAATTCTAGTCATTTCCCTCAACAAATTCACTACTCTCCTTTTTTCCTCTTTCAAAGGACAATTTGCTAACTGTTAGCCGTAGGAAAAAGCTGGTATTTCACCCCCTCCATTTCCCTAAATTAATTTTATATGAGATTGGAGGGGGGTTTGAATGA
>OKVS01000163.1_pt1 | contig 31902 bp, 31 predicted proteins | sample 1606911 | NCBI WGS metagenome assembly OKVS01 (sample SAMN03281016, study PRJEB24777) | human gut metagenome | isolation source: fecal sample PR161 from 1 month old female Malay infant, caesarean... | reverse complement strand
AAAACACCCTGATGGTCCGCATTACCCAATCGCCTCGACGATTCTTATCGCCATGTTGCTCAATTCGCTGGTGGGAATTGTTACTTTTTGTCACCAATTTTACTATTGCGCCACGGCGCGGCAGGCTTTCAGGAACTGGCGCTGAACATCAAGTGGTGGACCCTCATTCCCGGCCTGCTGGGTTCCCTTTTTCGTCTTCGCCAGCATTAGCGGTTATCAAAACGTGGGCGCGGCGACAACCATTGCGGTACTGGTGGCCAGTCAGCTGGTTGGCGGATTGGTTATTGATTTGATTCGCGCCCACGGCGTACCAATTCGGGCGTTAATCGGGCCAGTATGCGGGGCGGTGATGTTGGTGGTGGGCGCCTGGCTGGTGGCCAGGCGCCAGTTCTGACGTCATCCTTAAAGGATCTCGCCGCCTTTGGTTAACTGCTCGCGGCGTGCTTCCTGATCTTCATGATGTTGCCGCCCGTGATGGGCTATCGCTGTCCGCAGGCGCTGCTGCTGGGTATAACGCTCTTCGCGGCCCAGTTCGGCATCGTCGCTTAACGCGATCAGTAGCTCGTTCATAGAGGCAATCACGCCCCCGGCAATGGTGTCATCGACCCTGGCAATGACATCGTCCAGATGTGCCATCCTGTTCTCCTTTTCGATCAATTCAGCTTAGCTTTGGAAAAATCGCTTCCCATCAGACTCACGCTATAGCCGCTGACGTTGCTGCGGGTGGCGTAGAAAGTTTTACCCGTCGCCAGCGTGATCCACGGCGCCTGCTGATAGAAAATTTCCTGAGCCTGTTGGTAGAGTTTGTCGCGGGCCTGCGGATCGCTCACCAGAAGCGCTTTTTTCACCAGCGCGTCATAGGACTTATCGCACCAGCGCGCTACGTTGGAGCCGGTTTTGATATTATCACAGCTGAGCAGCGTACCAGCGAAGTTGTCCGGATCGCCGTTATCGGACATCCAGCCAAACAGCGCGCTATCATGTTCGCCCTTGCGCATACCGGAAAGGTATTCGCCCCACTCATAGCTGACGATTTTCGCTTTAATGCCGACTTTGCTCCAGTCGTTCTGAATCATTTCAGCGACACGCTTCGAGTTCGGGTTATACGGGCGCTGTACCGGCATCGACCACAGGGTCACTTCTGCGCCCTGCTCCAACCCGGCCTGCTTAAGTAACGCTTTCGCTTTCTGCGGATTGTAGTCGTAATCCGGCAAATCCTTCTTGTAACCGAGCATATTGGCCGGAATCGGCGATTTCGCCACGTTGCCGGAATCCAGGAAGACCGCTTTCACTATCGCCTGCTTGTCGGTGGCGTAGTTCAGCGCCTGACGTACCAGCACGTTATCAAACGGTTTCTTTTGCGTATTAAACGCCAGATACCCCACGTTCAACGCCTCCACCGCGTGTAACGCCAGATCTTTATTCCCTTTAATCACCGGGAACTGTACAGGCGATGGCGCGGGAATGATCTGGCATTCGTTAGTCTGCAGCTTAGCCAGACGAGTCTCAACGTTCGGCGTGATGGAGAAGATCAGATGTTTAGTCGGCACCTCACCTTCCCAATAATGCGGATTGGCGATATAGCGGATTTGTGAATCCACTTTGTACTGCTGCAGCGCATAGGGGCCGGTACCAATAGGCCAGCTATCAACGTATTCCGGCGTCCCTTTTTTCAACATCGCATCGGCATATTCAGCAGAAAGAATCGAAGCGAAGTCCATCCCCCAATCGGCGAGAAACGCCGCATTGGGCTCGCTCAGCACAAACTGAACGTGGTAATCATCGATCTTCTTCACTTCTTTAATCAGCTTATCAAGGCCAACGTCGTGGAAATATTCATAATTGCCCTGCGACACGTTGTGATAAGGATGCTGCGGATCCTGCTGGCGCAGCACCGAGAACAGCACATCATCCGCATTGAAATCGCGGGTCGGCTTAAAGTATTTATTGCTGTTGAACTGCACGCCCTTACGCAGCGTAAAGGTCCAGGTTTTACCATCCGGGGACACATTCCATTCGGTCGCCAGCGACGGAATCGGTGTGTTTTTAAGCGGATCAAAGGTAATCAGGCGGTTATAGAGCACCTGCGAGCTGGCAACGAAGGAAGGACCGGAGCTGGCGATTTGCGGGTTAAAGGATTCCGGCGAGGCTTCCGAACAGTAGACCAGCGTGTCGTTGGCCGCAGCCAACGCGGTGCCGGCTGGCAGCAGTGCGCTTAGTGCCAGTGCAAGTAGTGATTTCCCTGTAGACATGGTTATAAACCTTATAAATTTGTTATATGCCCACTAATAACAGCACAGCGTAATACAACCAGCAAATAATGAATCGCTATTAGATTCACACTTTAACTCATAAGGTTAGCGCTGTTTGCGGCACTTCTATTTCTGATGTGTCCGTCCTCGCTTTTCTGTTCGTCATTATTATCTTATTAAGTTGTGACCCGCTGAGAATTCTGCAAAAAAGTTGTGCGATAACCGCCCTTTCGCCGCTGCGCAATGAGGTATGGCGGTAGACTCGACACTCCGCAGACCAATGAGGTTACGCTAATGACTATAACCTGCAGCTTATATAGCGGCGGCCGCTGGCACGATGCCGAAGGCCGCGCCACTTTTATCCGTCGCCATCCGCAAAATAACGAGACAGCCTCTATCGCCGCAGCGGCAAGCCTCAATGACGCCCGTCGCTGTGCAGATAGGGCAGCCGCCGCATTCCCTTCATGGCGGGACAGCGCCCCATCCGAGCGTCGCCGGCTGTTGCTGGAAGCCGCCGCGCAAATGCAGCTTAGAGAAGCCAAATTTATTGCTACCATGGCGGCGGAGACCGGCGCGACGGCGCACTGGGCCGGATTTAACGTGCATCTGGCGGCAGATATCTTACGCGAAGCTGCAGCGCTAACCACCCAAATAGAAGGACAAGTGATTCCCTCTGATGTGCCGGGTAATCTGGCGATGGGCTTGCGTCAGGGCGCAGGCATCGTATTGGCTATGGCGCCGTGGAACGCACCGCTGATTCTGGCCACCAGAGCCATCGCCACGCCGCTTGCGTGCGGCAATACGGTGATTCTCAAGGGCTCGGAACTCTCGCCCGCGACGCATAGCTTAATCATCGATGCCCTCGCCGCGGCGGGCTTTCCCGACGGCGTGGTGAATTATCTCACCTGCTCGCCAGCCGACGCGCCTGCGCTGGTGGAAACGCTGATCGCTCACCCCGCCGTACGACGCGTGAATTTTACCGGGTCGACCCCCGTTGGGCGCATTATTGCGCGCACCTGTGGAGAATATCTTAAACCGGCAATACTTGAGCTGGGTGGCAAAGCGCCTCTACTGGTACTGGATGATGCCGATCTTCAGCAGGCGGCGGCGGGCGCGATTTTTGGCGCTTTCGCTAACGCCGGACAGATTTGTATGTCCACCGAACGCATAATTGTCGATGAGAGCATCGCGGATGAGTTCGTCGCATTAATCAGCCAACGCGCCGCCGCGCTGCCTTCTACGCTTCTCGGCCCGGTGGTCGAGATGAAAACGGTACAACGCTGCAACGCGTTGATTGATGATGCACTGAACAAGGGAGCTCGTTTGCTCTGCGGTGGAAAGGCGGAATCAACGCAAATGCGCGCCACCCTGCTGGATGGCGTGACGCGTGAGATGCGAATATGGCATGAAGAATCTTTTGGCCCGGTCAAATCGGTGATTCGTGTCAACGGCGAGGAGGAGGCTCTGGCCGTCGCTAACGAGAGCGAATACGGCCTGGCGGCAGCGGTTTATAGTCGCGATACCGCTCGCGCCTGGAATGTGGCGCAGAACCTGCAAACCGGTATTTGCCATATTAACGGCCCTACCGTACATGATGAAGCACAGATGCCTTTCGGCGGCTGTAAATCGTCCGGCTATGGCCGCTTCGGCGGACGCGCCGGGATCGCTGAATTCACCGAACTTCGCTGGATAACCATGCAAACTCGCCCGCGCGAATTACCGTTCTGATTTACCGCGATGCATTCAGAGCAACCCGGCAATCACGCGCGCCAGCGCGGCCGGGTTTTCCCATGCCATCGAATGCCCCGCCTGTGGTATGACAGCCAATGCGATACCCGCAGTTTCGACGTCTTCCGCTTCCTGTGAGGGTAGCGATAAACTACCGTAGATAAGCGTCTTGCGGCATTGCAGGTGAATAAAACGCTCAAACCACGAGGGAGAAGCACCTACTACCAGGCTGGTAGCTCCCCGCCATAACGCCCACGGTGCGCTATTTTGTAGGCAACCTTTCCATGGGGACGTTTCTTCCGCCAGCATCGACTGATAGCCGTTGGCGATAAAATCATCTTCCGTCTGCCCGGCGATTTTACAGCTATAGAATCCCCCACCGGCATAGAGATTGGGCTCGGCGACAATTAAGGCCTCAACGCGTTTGCCCAGCCGCTGCGCTGCCTCAATAGCCACACTGCCCCCCATACTATGGCCGAAGAGAATGCAGCGGTTGACCTGCAATTTGTTCAGCCACTCCACAACGACCGCAGCCTGGTCAGCAATTCGGTAGCCAAACTGAAGCGGTTTATCGCTGTAACCATAGCCTGGAAGATCAATTAGTAAGGCCCGGCGCCCATTCAATATAGGGTTAGAAACCACTGGCGGGTAATCGTATGAAGAGGCGCAACCTAACCCATGAATGAACACAATAGGGTCCCCCTGGCCTTGGAAATCAAACCAACGGACCGTTGCACCGGCTAAATGCGAATAGAAGCTGTTCATCAGATGGCATCCTTATTATTTTTAACTGTATTTATATACAGCCATCAAGACAATTAGGCCAGCCATTTCTGTTGTTCAGAATAGAGAAACCAGCAGCGCCATAGGGAAGCTGAATGGCCAGGTGGCACCAATCAACAACGCAGCCAGCAGGCGAATACAACGGCTTTCCTTAGTTAAAAACCAGCTTATCAACGCGCAGATACAGCCCATTACGGCATAAAAAACCAGCATTTTCTGGTATAAAGTCATTTTTTTCCTTCCCTGTCAGACGTCGCGCAATGCGCGCCATCTCCCGCACCACTTAGGACGTCAGAGATCAATACCTCACAAAACAAACCGCTGCAAAGACCATGGAATAACGATCGATTCAGTGTTGTCCGATAGCGCAACTCTATGCGACCGACTATAAATGTAGGGGCTTACTCATAAAGGTGGCGTTATGGATGTTTCCAGCAAAACCGTAATTCTGATTAATGTCGGCGCAGCGCTTGCGCTTATTAGCCTGTTATCCGTTCGTTTTGGTTGGCTTTAGTAATTTTTTCAGCAACTAAACCTAAAAAAGCAGCTTCACTGGCTGCTTTTTTTTATGATTTTATTGTCGCGCGTTCCCCAGCATCTTGTTGCTGAAGCACCGCGATAATCTTATGATTTTCAGGGTTATATTGCGGCAAGAAATTTAGCTTTTCGCTATCCCATTCGACCATTGCGCAAACGCCCACAGTTGCCCCCTGGCTTTCACAGCGACTAATACGCTGGGCAGGGAGATTACCGTAAAGCATTGCGCTTACGCCGATGAGTAACAAGAGATATGCTAGCTTTTTCAAACCAATTCAACTTCAGAATAACAAATTATGTAAAATTTTCTCATGAGCGCCCCAACAAAGTCAAATCACATACACACCCGTCACCGCTACTGCTAAGATTCATGCCGTGAATTTAACATTATCGCTACAATTATTGTCTTCCGGTATAGAAAGCATCGAGTGCTATCCGCCCTATGACCTCTTGCCAGCGGAAGGATATTTATATTATTGGCAATAACAAAATGATCTGACACTCCTCGTACGGTGTTATAGATATTTGGCTACACTGGACTTAAGGGGTGAGAATTTTCTTAAATTGGCTTGTGCAGATAATCAACAAACAACTTCCTCAACCATATAGGTAATGCGGATTCGACATTTTCATTTGTTAATTTGTGCTATTTATTCGATTAAGTGATAGAAATTATTATTTGCAAATTCACTGTTTTCCGCATAGGTTCATGACTATTCGTTATAACGTATTTGCTTTTTCTCTTACTTATTTTGAGGTTGCTTATGTCAGGAATAGCAGCGCTATTAATAGCATTAGTTTTATTGGTGGTAGCTATCTACAGCCTTCTCTCTTATATTCGTGAGCGCCGCCATTCGGGTTTGCCTTCTAAAAAAGACAAACGCTAATTGTGGCATCGATATAAAAGGCGATTCGCAAAAAAATCCCCGCATTAATCTGCAGGGATCTCATAATGATTAAGAACAGACTCTTAATGGTTTACACCCCATCCGGCGCTTATCTCCGGCACTCACAATGGCTTAGCTCTTGAAGGGGTATAAGAATACTCTCATATTACCCCTTATCTGTTTTAACATTTGTTGCTATTGCAACTATTAGCCTGATAATTCTGCCGGTACGTTAATGTTTAATGTTTCACCATCACATGCCTAACCACCGTGTAATCCTCCAGGCCGTACATCGACATATCTTTGCCGTATCCAGACAACTTCTGCCCACCGTGCGGCATTTCGCTAACCAGCATGAAATGGGTGTTTACCCAGGTGCAACCGTACTGTAATCGCGCGCTCAGACGATGAGCGCGACCCACATCCTGCGTCCATACCGAGGAGGCCAGACCATACTGCGAATCATTAGCCCAGGTTAACACTTGTTCCTCGTCGCTAAACGACGTCACGCTGACTACCGGGCCAAAAACTTCACGTTGTACGATAGCATCTTGCTGCCGGGCGCCAGCCAACAGCGTGGGCTGGAAATAGTAACCATTACCTGCAGCGCGACTGCCGCCGGTGACCACTTTAATATGCGGTAAAGCGCGTGCGGCGTTGACCGCTGCTGTCACCCGCTCCAGATGCGCAAGAGAACTCACCGGCCCCAGCTCCGTAGACGGATCGTCCGGTTGCCCCATTTTCAGGCTGGCCACGGCAGCGCCTAATTTTTCAACCAGCCGATCGTAGACGCCTTGCTGCGCATAGATACGACAGGCGGCAGTACAGTCCTGGCCGGCGTTATAAAAACCGAAGGTGCGAATGCCTTCAACGACGGCATCAATATCAGCATCATCAAAAACGATAACCGGCGCTTTACCACCCAGCTCCATATGGGTACGTTTAATCGAAGAAGCCGTATGACCAATGATATGGGCGCCGGTGGCGATCGAGCCGGTCAGGGAAACCATGCGTACTTTACTGTGGCCGGTGAGCGGATCGCCAACGGTTGGACCACGGCCAAAAAGCACGTTAATGACCCCGGCCGGGAAAATATCTTTTGCGAGCTCTGCCAGCTTTAATGCCGTAAGCGGAGTGATTTCCGAAGGTTTAATGACCACGCAGTTACCAGCCGCCAGCGCGGGCGCCAGCTTCCAGGCCGCCATCATCAACGGATAGTTCCACGGTGCAATCGAGGCCACTACGCCGACTGGATCGCGGCGGATCATCGAAGTATGCCCCTCCAGATACTCTCCTGCCGCCATTCCCGGCATACAACGCGCGGCGCCGGCGAAGAAGCGAAACACATCGGCAATCGCCGGCATTTCGTCATTGATAACACAATGCAGCGGTTTACCGCAGTTTAAAGACTCCAGTTTCGCCAGCGTTTCCGCATGTTCGGTAATAACGTCAGCCATTTTCAGTAAACATTCGGCGCGAGTTTTCGGCGTTGTCTGGCTCCAGCTGACAAACGCACGATCTGCAGCATTGACGGCGGCATCAACCTGCGCCTCGGTCGCCTCCGCAATCTCAATAATCGCTTCACCGTTGGCGGGATTGAATACCGGCAGCACTTCGCCCTCACCCGCCACTAATTTACCGTTTATCAAAAGGTTATGTTGCATAGCATGATCCTGTAAAGTGTATTATTTTCCGTTTTCGGCGTTATTCTCGCCGTCACGGGTTAGCCACCAGGCCCCCAGGATGGGTACAGTCGTCACTAACATCACCAACAGCGCGACCACGTTGGTGACCGGCACATCGCGCGGACGCCCCAGCTGATTTAACAACCACAGCGGGAGCGTCCGTTCGTGTCCGGCAGTAAAGGTAGTGACGATAATTTCATCAAAGGAAAGAGCGAAGGCCAGCATGCCGCCCGCCAGCAGCGCCGAACCCAGATTGGGCAGCACCACGTAACGGAAGGTTTGCCAGCCTGTTGCGCCAAGATCCATTGATGCTTCCACCAGACTCCATGATGTCCGGCGAAATCGGGCAATGACGTTGTTAAACACCACCACCACGCAGAAGGTCGCATGACCCACTACGATAGTGAGCAACCCTGGCTCAAGATTGACGGCTTTGAATGCCGTCAATAGCGCCAGACCGGTAATAATGCCGGGAAGCGCAATCGGCAACAGCAACAGCAGCGACACGGCATTCTTACCAAAAAACGTGCTCCGCCACAGCGCCCCGGCGGCGAGCGTACCTAATACCAGCGCAATTGCCGTGGATAAGGCGGCGACTTTAAGTGACAACGTCACCGATTCAATGATATCGGCACGAGCTGCCGCCTCGCTGAACCAGCGTAAAGTCAGCCCCTTCGGCGGGAAGCTAAAAGCGGCATCCTCTGTGTTAAAGGCATACAGGGCGATAATCAGCAGTGGAAAATGAAGAAATATCACTCCCCCCCAGGTGGCGATTTTGAGAAACAACGGTGCGCGTTCAGAGTGCATCAAACGCTCCCAGGCGCTTAACAAACGCCAGATAGAGTGCAATAAGAACAATCGGCACCAACGTGAACGCCGCCGCCATCGGCATATTGCCAATCGCGCCCTGCTGCGAATAGACCATGTTGCCGATAAAGAAACCGGGCGGCCCCACCAGTTGCGGGACAATAAAATCCCCAAGCGTGAGGGAAAAGGTAAAGATAGAACCTGCCGCGATACCCGGTATGGCTAAAGGCAGTACCACGTAGCGGAAGGTTTGTTGCGGTCGGGCGCCTAAATCGGCTGAGGCCTGCAACAGCGATGGCGGCAGACGTTCCAGCGCCGCCTGCACCGGCAGGATCATGAACGGCAGCCAGATATAGACAAATACCATGAATCGCCCAAGCCCGGAGGTCGACAAGGTATTGCCGCCGACCGCCGGGATGGTCAATACCATATTTAACACGCTCTCCAGACCAAGGTTGCCGAGGAACCATTGCGCCACGCCATCTTTCGCCAGCAATAGCGTCCAGGCGTAGGCCTTGACGATATAACTTGCCCACATCGGCAACATTACCGCGATATAAAAGAAAGCTTTCATCTTGCCGCGGGTATAACGCGCCATATACCAGGCCATCGGCAATGCCAGGATTGCACTGGCCATAGTCACGCAGATGGCCATCACCAGGGTACGGATAATGATGTCGTAGTTGGCGGGATTGAACAGCGCCTTCAGGTTAGCGAGCGTCAAATCCGTGGTGACCGACATCGTAAAGTCATCAAAGGTATAGAAGCTTTGCCATAACAGCGTCAGGAGCGATCCCAGATAGACGATGCCAAACCACATCAACGGCCCCAGCAGCAGTAAAAACAGGCCCAATGAGGGTTTTCGCCAGAACAGTCCTGACACTCGCCCGGTCGTCGGTTGCACAAGCGCCATCGTCATCTCAGCCTCCGTTTTCCAAGGAAACCATCGCCGAACGCGACCAGCCGGCTGATACCTGCTGCCCCAACTGCGGTGTGCCAACCGCCGCCCCGCCATCGACGTTGGTCTGGCTGACTAACAACTTATCGCCCGCAGCGAGTTTCAGTTCAATACGCGTAGACGCGCCCTGAAACTGTACCGCCTGGACGGTCCCCTGTACCTGGATATCACCGCCGCTATTCAGGCGGATATGTTCCGGGCGCAACGACCAGGCGCCGGACAAGCCACATAGCCTCTGAGAAATTTCAGAGGTAAAAACGTTCGCGGTGCCGACGAATCCGGCGACAAAGGCGGTTTTAGGACGTAAATAGAGATCGTGCGGCGAGTCGACCTGTTCAATGCGACCATTATTAAACACCGCCACGCGATCGGACATCGATAGCGCTTCACCCTGATCGTGGGTAACAAAAATGAAAGTGATACCCAGCGATTGCTGAAGCTTTTTTTAACTCCACCTGCATCTGTTCACGTAGTTTTAAATCCAACGCTCCCAACGGTTCATCTAAGAGCAGCACCCGCGGTTGATTAACCAACGCGCGGGCAATGGCGACCCGCTGCCGCTGGCCGCCGGAAAGCTGTGAAGGTTTACGCGCGTAAACAAAGCCAAGCGCTACTTTCTCTAATGCTTGCTGGGCGCGAAGATGGCGTTCTTTTTTGCCCACCCCTTTCACCATCAGCCCGTAGGCGACATTGTCGATAATCGACATATGAGGGAATAGCGCGTAATCCTGAAAAACCGTGTTCACGTCGCGCTGCCATGGCGGTAATTCGCTGGCAGGCTGGCCAAAAATACGAATCGAACCGCCGGATAGCTGTTCGAAGCCTGCGATTAAGCGCAGGCAGGTAGTTTTGCCGGAGCCGGACGGCCCCAGCATAGAGAAAAATTCACCATCGCGAATGGCGATGCTCACGCCATCCACCGCGCGCACGTCACCGTACAGACGCGAAACGTCATTAAACTCTACCGCGTACGTCATGTTCAGTCTCCAGGCGCTTAGCGGCCACCCATAATCGCGATATAGTCCTGAGTCCAACGGCTATAAGGGACATATTTGCCGCCTTGGGCAATTGGCGTTTTCCAGAACGCAATCTTGTCGAATTGGTTGTAGCCGTTAGTTTCGCAGCCTTTGTCTCCCAGTAGCGTGCTCGCCTTACAGCCCTGCGGCACGACTGGCAGCGATCCAAACCAGGCGGCGACATCGCCCTGTACTTTCGGCGTCAGCGACCAGTTCATCCACTTATAAGCGCATACCGGATGCTTTGCCTCACTATGTAACATCGTGGTATCAGACCAGCCGGTCACGCCTTCTTTCGGGAAGACGGTAGCAACGGGCTGCCCTTCACCTTTAAGGCCATTGGCCTGATATGGCCAGGATCCGGAAGCAACCACCCCTTCGTTTTTGAAGTCGCTCATCTGAACGGTCGCATCGTGCCAGTAGCGGTGAACCAGCGGATGCTGATCCTGCAGAACCTTTAACACCGCCTGATATTGCGTTTCAGTGAGTTCATAGGGATCGTTAATTCCTAACTGCGGCTGCGTTGCTTTGACAAAGAGCGCCGCGTCGGCGATATAAATCGGTCCATCATAGGCCTGAACCCGCCCCTGGTTACTTTTTCCGTCCGGTAAATCCTGTTTGACGAAAACCACTTTCCAGCTATCCGGCGGCGTCGGGAAGGTTTTGGTGTTGTACATCAGCAGGTTCGGCCCCCACTGATAGGGCGTGCCGTACACTTTATCGCCGACGTTAAACCACGCGCCTTTAGCAACTCGCGGGTCAAGCGTTTTCCAGTTGGGGATCAGCGCGGTATTAATCGCCTGTACACGCTTGCCCATAATCAGGCGCAACGAGGCGTCGCCGGATGCGGTGACCAGATCGTAGCCGCCCTTCGCCATCAAACTGACCATTTCGTCGGAGGTGGCGGCAGTTTTCACATTAACCTGGCAACCGCTCTCTTTTTCGAATTGACTTACCCAGTCATAATTCTTATCCGTCTGGCCGCGTTCGATATAACCCGGCCAGGCAATAATATCGAGCCGTCCTTCGCCTTTATCCAGCGATGTCGGCGGTTCTGCGGCTTGCGCAGTAACAAAAACCATACTCAGCACGCACAGGCTGCCACGGGCAAATTTTTTGCTCATTTGAACTTACTCCTGTCAGAATAAAAGTAGCGGCAGCCGTGCCGTAAAAATATCTCCCTTAATAAGGGTAGACGGCGGCCTGCGGGGCTCAGGGGAAATTTCCTCAGGTTGTGACCCGGGGCGCATTCCGCAAAAATCGCCGCCACGATTCGATAATATGGATTATAGACAAGGAGTTATGGCATAGGGATGAGTATGCATATTCCCTATGACAGCCCGGCGTGAGCGGGTATTTACCCCTGATTAATGAATACGAGAATGAGAAAAATTAATTGCCGGAGAAAAATAAACCGGCAATTAAAAAAATAGCGATGAATAAACTAAGGCAAAAGTTGACGTATAAGTTCGCCGAGCCGTTTGACTCCCTGCTCCTCTTTTTCTCCCCAGCCCCATGCGGTATTAAAACGGAAGAATGAGGTCCAGTTAGCGGTGGTAGAAAACATTTTACCCGGCGCAATACTGATGTTATCCCGTAACGCCAGAGCACTGAGTTCGCCAGCATCGACGCCGGCGGGCAACTCAAGCCACAGGAAATAACCGCTGTCGCTATGGTGAATTTTGACCTCGGCGGGTAAAAAACGCAGTAGCGCTTGCCAGGCCAGCTGTTTTCGCTCGGCAAGCTGACGCCGCAACCGGCGTAAATGTGCGTCGTAGCGTTTGGTAGACAGATAATCCACCAGCGCCAGTTGCATCGGCGAACTGGTCGATAGCGTACTCATCAGCTGCAGTTGCTGAATACGGCGGGCATGTCGGCCAGCGGCGACCCAGCCGATACGAAAACCTGGAACCAGGCATTTGGAAAATGAGCTGCAGTGCAGCGTCATCTCATCACGATCCCAGTACTTTGCAGGTAGCGGTTTTTCCCGTCCAAAGTACAACTCACTGTAAACGTCATCTTCAATCAGCATCACGTTATAGTGCGTCAATAGCGCCACCAGTTGCGCTTTTTTTTCTGCCGTCAGCGTAAATCCGAGCGGGTTCTGGCTATTGGTCATCAGCCAACAGGCTTTAACCGGATAATTTTGTAATGCCTGTTCGAGCGCGGCCAGATCGATCCCCTCTTTCACATCGCTGGCCACCGATAGCGCCTTAAGTCGTAACCGTTCGAGCGCCTGCAGCGCACCGTAAAAGCACGGATTTTCTACGACGACCCAGTCGCCGGGCTCAGTCACCGCCTGCAGGCTGAGGTTTAGCGCTTCCAACGCACCGGCGGTAATGACGATCTCATCCGGCGATACGTTCATTCCCTGCAACGCATAACGCCGGGCAATAGCATGACGAAGCTCATCGTTACCCGGCGGCAGGTTCTCGATCACGCTCATGGCGGTGGCGGTCTTACTCACCTGCGCCAGAGAACGATTTAGCTGCTGCAAGGGGAACAGACGAGGGTCGGGAAAGGCGGAGGCAAAAGGCAGCATCGACGCCTGACGGCTGGCCTGCAGGACGTCGAAAATATAAGTGTTAATATCGACCGACTCATTGCGCGTCACCTGTGCCGGGGGATCAGGTTGACGCTGCTTCACCGGCTGCGGCGCAACGTAATAACCCGATTGCGGACGAGCGATAATACGTCCCTGGCTTTCCAGTAACTGGTAGGCATGGCTGACGGTCATAAAGCTCATTCCGCTGCTGACAACCTGTTCGCGTAAGGAGGGCAGCCGATCGCCGGGTTGCCAAACGCCGAGGGCGATCTGGTCGGTTAATTGTTGCGCAAGCTGCTGATACTTTTTCATTACCGCATCCATTTAACAATCGAGACTCATATCTTATAACAGTTGACTAAAAATGGCAGGTTCTAATAACTGATATACAACAATGTGCTTCTTGAACCAGTGCAGGTATAATATTCGCGCGTTAACTTTACTACTGAAATACCATCAAACCCTACTAGGGTTAATATAATATTCGCATTTAGGTTACATTGATAAACGCTTCATAATCACCAATATTCATTTGATTTATGAACCATACGTCATGGTCTATCGTTGAGATCCCAACTGGCGCCAACGTAAACACGCCTTGATATTTAATTATGAATCAACAACTCCTCCACTAAGGAAAATTCACAATAAGATAAATTCATTCCTCGCCAGTCTTTTTGACATAATTTAACGCACCTAAACCATTATCCATTGAACAACGCACCTGGCATAAAAAACGACAAGACACTGATATAAAACAAATTAATTACACGCCAGGGGATTCAATCTCTTCTGGATGTAACCGTTGAATTCAAAAAATAAGATAGAGTCCGCCAAACACAACCAGCCAAAAGACACTCATTAGCGCCAATGTGATACACAAACTTCGCAGTCCGTTCTGTGACAAGTCGCCTCCCTTATCTCCACTCACTAAATATATCAAAAAACAATAAATAAAGAATTCACATATAAAATGTAAATACTTGAACCTCGCGTTTACATTAAACACCAAACAATTCCAATCTACCAGAGTAATTAATAGAAAACAGGAGAGGCGCTAAGGAAAATCGTAAAAAAACATGTGAAGTAGCATTAAAAAAGATCACAACCAGCAATTCATTATTCATGATGACATAAATACTAATTTCATAAATATGAAATATGTATAAAAAGAATAACAGTGAGTAACTGTTATCATAAAAAACATCATTTCTGCCTCTGCTTTCACCATCTCCCTCCCCCTAAAATTGCGTTGAATCAATTTTGTTGTGGAGTCCAGCATGTTCGGTCTTGATGCATTTCATCTGGCGCGGATCCAATTCGCCTTTACCGTCTCATTTCATATCATCTTTCCCGCGATCACCATCGGTCTTGCCAGCTACCTGGCGGTGCTTGAGGGATTATGGTTAAAAACAAAAAATCCAGTCTGGCGCTCGCTATACCATTTCTGGTCGAAAATCTTTGCCGTCAACTTTGGTATGGGTGTCGTCTCCGGACTGGTGATGGCCTACCAGTTCGGCACCAACTGGAGCGGTTTCTCACAATTCGCCGGCAGTATTACCGGCCCGCTACTGACCTATGAAGTCCTCACCGCCTTCTTCCTGGAGGCCGGTTTCCTTGGCGTGATGTTATTCGGCTGGAACCGTGTCGGCCCCGGCCTGCATTTTTTCGCCACCTGTATGGTAGCGCTGGGCACCATCATCTCTACGTTCTGGATCCTTGCCTCAAACAGCTGGATGCAAACGCCACAAGGGTTCGAAATCGTTAATGGTCAGGTCGTACCCGTTGACTGGTTCGCCGTTATCTTTAACCCCTCTTTCCCTTACCGCTTATTCCATATGTCCGTCGCGGCGTTTCTTAGCAGCGCATTGTTCGTAGGCGCATCAGCCGCATGGCATTTGCTTCGTGGCAATCAAACCCCAGCCATCCGCGCCATGTTCTCTATGGCGCTATGGATGACGCTGCTTGTCGCCCCCATTCAGGCAATGATCGGCGATATGCATGGGCTAAACACCCTGAAACATCAACCGGCGAAAATTGCCGCCATCGAAGGCCACTGGGAAAATCCGCCGGGCGAACCGACGCCACTGCTGCTGTTCGGCTGGCCGGACATGCAACAAGAACGTACCCGCTATGGGCTGGAGATCCCTGCCCTCGGCAGCCTGATCCTGACTCACAGCCTCGATAAACAGGTACCGGCGCTGAAGGAGTTCGCTCCAGAAGATCGCCCCAACTCAACCGTTGTGTTCTGGTCATTTCGTCTGATGGCCGGTCTGGGAATGTTAATGATTCTGCTCGGCGTCATTGCCCTATGGCTGCGCTATCGGCAGCGTCTGTATACCTCAAAACCTTTCCTGCGCTTCGCGTTATGGATGGGACCTTCTGGCCTGATTGCGATTCTTGCTGGATGGGTGACCACCGAAGTCGGACGCCAGCCATGGGTCGTTTACGGTATACAGCGCACCTCCGAGGCCGTATCAGCTCACGGTGATCTGCATATGACCATTAGCCTGCTGGCATTTATTGCCGTCTACAGCTCGGTATTCGGCGTTGGCTATAGCTATATGCTGCGCCTGATCCGCAAAGGTCCGCAAGAGCAGACGCCTGTGCCATCAGGTACGCCGGCGCGTCCGCTTTCTGCCGCGACGGATGGTTTTCAGCACAAGGAGTCCCGCTAATGGGTATTGATTTATCGGTTATTTGGTTTGTTATCATCGTGTTTGCCACCCTGATGTATATCGTCATGGACGGTTTCGACTTAGGGATCGGCATTCTGTTTGCCGCCGTACGCGGCGGCGATGAGCGCGACGTGATGGTCAACAGCGTCGCCCCGGTATGGGATGGCAATGAAACCTGGCTGGTGCTTGGCGGCGCTGGTCTCTTCGGCGCCTTTCCGCTGGCCTATGCGGTGATTATCGACGCGCTGTCGGTACCCTTAACCCTGATGCTGATTGGCCTAATTTTTCGCGGTGTGGCCTTCGAGTTTCGCTTCAAAGCGACCCCTTCGCACCGTCCTTTCTGGGATAAAGCTTTTCTGGGCGGATCGCTACTAGCGACATTCACCCAGGGCATGGTCGTCGGCGCGGTCATTCATGGTTTTCCGGTCAGCGGTCGCAGCTTTAGCGGCGGAATGTGGGATTGGCTGATGCCATTTACCCTATTCTGCGGTTTCGGCCTCACCGTTGCATACGCGTTACTGGGCGCTAGTTGGCTGGTAATGAAGAGCGAGAATCCGCTGCAGAATATCATGCGCAGAATTTCACGCCTTCTGCTGCTGGCCTTACTGATGATAATAGCCGTGATTAGCCTATGGACGCCGCTCTCCCAGCCGGCGATCGCCGAGCGCTGGTTTAGTCTGCCGAATCTGTTTTACCTGCTGCCGGTGCCGCTATTGGTTATCGCCATCAGCGTCTGGTTATGGCGCACGCTTGGGCAACGAGATGCTCACACCCTGCCGTTCGTGTTGACGCTGGGGCTCGTCTTCCTTGGGTTTAGCGGACTTGGGATCAGCATTTGGCCGAATATTATTCCGCCAGGGATTTCGTTATGGCAGGCCGCGGCGCCGCCGCAAAGTCAGGGCTTTATGCTGGTTGGCGCGTTACTGATTATTCCCGTCATTCTTGGGTATACCTTCTGGAGCTACTACGTTTTCCGCGGCAAAGTTCAAACTGGCGAGGGATATCACTGATGGAGCATTCATGGATAAAACGTCTGCTATGGCTGGCAGCCATATGGGGCGCTAGCGTGCTGGCACTGGGCGCCGTCAGTATGATTTTCCGCCTGCTGATGAACGCCGCCGGGCTTCGTGCCTGATATAACACATCTCCAGCCTGGCGCTCATCGCGTCAGGCTTTTTTCATCCTCTTCAGCCACGCCTGACAAAGCCTTGCGCTTCTTTGATAACGCCATAAAAAAACTAATATTAAATCAATCATATTGATCACGCGTTATCTATTGATATGGAAAATGATATGTGGCGGAGAGGAATAGCGGCAGTGGTATTGATATGTGGGTTATTTTCCGGGCATCTGCTCGCCCAGCATCAGGGGCATGATTATTTCCCGGTGCAAAGCCTCGAACAGCGATTACTGCACGAGGCTGATTGCGATGAACTACGCAGCCGGGCTGAGGACACCGCCAGCTCGCTGCGCGAACATTATCACCGGCAGTACGCGCGCAAAGCAAAGGCGCATAACTGCCCGCCGTGAGAATGGTTCTTACGCGCCCTTACGCTTGGGCAGCGTTTTCATCAGTTCGTCAGGACTGACGGAGGCGACGATGCTGCCCGGATGGGGCATTTTGAGAATATGATTTTTGATTTTACCCACTACGTGCATTTCGCATGGACGGCAATCAAATTTCAGGGTTAACACTTCGTCACCGTGAATCAGCTGCATCGGCGTCGCCTTCCAGCTCTTTATCGAACCTTTGGCCTGCTTCGGACACAAGTTGAAGGCGAATCGCAGGCAATGCTTGGTAATCATCACCGGCACGTCGCCTTTCTCTTCATGAGCTTCATACGCCGCATCGATCAGCTGAACGCCATAGCGCTGGTAGAAAGCGCGCGCTTTGTGGTTATAAACGTTCGCCAGGAACGACAGATGCGTTTCCGGATACACCGGCGGTGGTACGGAGACCGGTTTACGCGTTCCGCGCTGCCAGGCATCGAGGCGCGCCTGATCGAGCATCTCTGCGGTTTCACGGCGCAGTTGGTTAAGCATACTGTTCGGAACAAACAGCGCCGGCAGATTAATCTGCACATCACGCGGGTAATAAATGGTCTGGCCGAGCTTCGCCACGCCATCACGTAAATTGGCCAGCGCTTTTTCCGCCTGGGTCGCTTCGGCGAATTCGCCATCCAGTGTATGCGTGACGCTGACGCCGTCTTCGCAGGTCATGGTCAGCACCAGCTGTTCCTGCCAGCCGCTCAGCGCGATATCAACCGCAATGCGGCGCTCGCTGGAAGTTTTCAGTAGCGCCTGCTGCCAGTTATGGTCGAGGTTACGATTAAGCGCCTCGTGCGGACGCACTTTATGCAGGTCTGCCGGCATTTCGTTTGGCCAGACGCGATAACGATTTTCCCCCGTTTTCTCCACCGTATTGGCGCGGAAGCCGACAACTTCACGTTTGATCATCACATTGAGGCCGTCACCATTCGTCAATGCGTCGGTCACTTCAACATCGAGATAATCTTTTCCGACTTTTAATACTTCGCCTACCGGCAGGCCGATAAATTTCGGCGAATCAAACGCGCCGATATCGCCCTTACGCGCGTTAACAAAATAGTCGGTGCTGCCGCGATGGAACGTTTTATCGGTCGACGGCACGAAGAAGTGTTCTGTGCGCCCGGCGGAAGAACGCGCGAGATCGCCGCGATCTTCAATAATACGATCCAGCATCTGACGATAGTGAGCGGTGATATTTTTCACATAACTCATATCTTTATAGCGCCCTTCAATTTTAAAGGAGCGCACGCCGGCGTCGATCAATGCCGCCAGGTTGGCGGTCTGATCGTTATCTTTCATCGACAACAGATGTTTTTCATAGGCCACAACGCGCCCCTGATCGTCTTTCAGGGTGTAAGGCAGGCGGCAAGCCTGAGAGCAGTCGCCGCGGTTGGCGCTACGCCCGGTTTGCGCGTGAGAAATATAGCACTGGCCGGAATAGGCTACGCATAAGGCGCCGTGAATAAAGAACTCGATAGTCGCGTCGGTATTATCGTAGATCGCTTTAATTTGATCGAGGTTGAGTTCGCGGGCCAGAACAATCTGGCTGAAGCCTGCATCAGAGAGAAACTTCGCTTTCTCAACGCTGCGGATATCGCACTGGGTGCTCGCATGCAGCTCAATTGGCGGCAGATCCAGCTCCATTATCCCCATATCCTGCACAATCAATGCATCAACGCCGGTCTCGTACAGATCGGTAATCAGACGTTGCGCCGGTTCCAGTTCATCATCATGAAGAATGGTATTCAGCGTCACAAACACCTTCGCGCCAAAGCGATGCGCAAACGGCACCAGGTTGGCGATATCGCTCAGGCTATTGCTGGCATTATGGCGCGCGCCGAAGCCCGGCCCGCCGATATAGACCGCGTCGGCGCCGTGTAAAATCGCTTCACGGGCGATCCCGGCATCGCGGGCAGGACTAAGAAGTTCAAGATGATGGTTTTGCAGGCGCATACGCTCGTCGTTATCCGTTATAGGGGGTCGAAATGGCGGCTATTGTAGTCAGAACTGGGCGTAGACGAAAACATTTTCCGCCGCGCCCGCACAGCGAATTTGCAGAAATCGGCAAAGCATTGAAGAAAAAGCTATTTCTCATGAAAACCCGGCAAGGTTACAGTGGCTGCGTATTCCGGATTTTCCTCGTCACGTTGTGAATTTTAGTCTCAGTCATCTTGATTGGCCGCGGATTAGTCCGCGGCTTTTTCTTTTGGATAATGAATCAGTGAATGAAAGTGCGCCGTCTGCGCGCCGCTATTGCGGTAAGCGTGCGTCAGGTCGCCGGCAAAGCGCCGCCCTTCTCCCGCCTGCAACGTCTGCCATTGCCCCTGCAGACATAAATCCAGCGAACCGCTAATGACCACGACATGTTCAATGACGCCGGTCTCATGCGGCGTCGATTCGCTCAGCGCGCCTGGGGCGAGGGTAATTGAAAAATGGTCAAAACGTAGCTCAGGATCCCAGGGAAAAATCGGCGTCACTACCATCGCCTGCTGCTGCGGGTCGAAGGCGGCGGGCGCAGCCGTCTCATCGGCAACGATGAACGTCGAAAACGCCACATTAAGGCCGGTGGCTATCTTCCACAACGTCGCGACCGTTGGACTGGATTCATTACGTTCAATTTGCCCGAGCATCGCTTTCGATACCCCGGTTTCTTCCGCCAGCCGCGACAAACTCCAGCCGCGCTGCTGACGCAGGCTTTTCAGCGTCGTTGCCAGATGTTGCGCAATATTCATGGATGGCTCCTCATCATTTTCTTGATATTACCAGTTGTACGCTATAACGCACAATGCTACCTTCGTCGTATGTTATAACGCACAAGAGGTGTTCATGCGCTCCTTTACCCTTCCCATCCCCACGCTGCTCGCGGGATTTGTCGCCGTGCTGGTAGGCTATGCCAGTTCTGCCGCCATTATCTGGCAAGCGGCCGCCGCCGCTGGCGCCGATGCCGCGCAAATAGCCGGCTGGATGACCGCCCTTGGCCTGGCGATGGGCGTCAGCACGCTGGTATTAACGCTATGGCGTAAAGTCCCCATCCTCACCGCATGGTCAACTCCAGGCGCGGCTTTACTGGTCAGTGGATTACAGGGAGCGACGCTAGCGCAGGCGGTGGGAATATTTGTTTTCGCCAACGCGCTGATCCTGCTATGCGGCGTGACGGGACTGTTTGCCCGCCTCATGAAGATCATTCCGCATTCGCTGGCGGCGGCAATGCTGGCGGGGATCCTGTTGCGTTTTGGTCTGCAGGCATTTGGCAGTTTGCAGGATAATCTCCCGCTATGCGGCGGGATGTTCGCCGCCTGGCTGTTATGCAAAGCGCTTTATCCACGTTTTGCGGTGGTCGCGGCATTAGCGGCAGGTGGGGTCATCGCCCTGCTAACCGGCGCGCTGTCACCAGTGGCAAACGATATGGTTTTTGTTGCTCCGCAGAGGATTACCCCGCAGTTCACTCCTTCGCTGTTACTCAGCGTCGGTGTACCGTTTTTTCTTGTCACCATGGCTTCGCAGAATGCCCCGGGGCTGGCGACTATTCAGGCATCAGGCTATCGGGTTCCGGTCTCGCCGCTTATCGTATTTACCGGCGCGCTGGCGCTGCTATTTTCACCATTTGGCGTCTATTCCGTATGCATCGCCGCCATTACCGCCGCGATCTGTCAAAGTCCGGATGCGCATCCGGATGCGGATAAGCGCTGGCTCGCCGCAGCGGCGGCCGGATTTTTTTTATCTGTTAGCGGGTCTATTTGGCGGTTCGATAACCGCGCTAATGGCGGCGCTGCCGCCGGTGTGGATCCAGATGCTGGCGGGGCTGGCATTGTTGGGAACCATTAGCGGCAGTCTCTATCAGGCGCTGGGGCATGAGAGCGAACGCGATGCCGCAGTCGTAACATTTTTGGTCACCGCCAGCGGCGTTACCCTTGCAGGAGTCGGCTCGGCCTTTTGGGGGCTGGTCCTCGGCTGTATCAGCTATGCGCTATTAACCGCGCTGCGCCGCGCGTAGCTGGCTTGGCGTAAGACCCGTGGCGCTTTTTACCCGATGACTAAAATGGCTGGCGGAGCTAAAGCCACAGGCTAACGCTATCTCGGTCAACGGCTGCTGAGTATGGCAAATCAGATGTTGCGCCTTGAGCATCCGCCGCTGCATCACATACTGGTGCGGCGCCATATTCATTGACTGGCGGAACATCCGTGCAAAATGGTATTCGCTAAGCGACGCCTGGGCGGCCAGATCGGCGAGCGTTAGCGGCTGCTCGAGGTGCTCCTCAATCCACGCCAACAGATTACGCAACAGATGCGGCGCCAGGCCGCCGGTAACGGTCGGCAACCGCCACTGGACGTTCGAATAGTTTTGGATCAGATGCGTCAACAGCAGCGTACTGGCCGAGCTTAACAGCAGTTGATTAGCCTGCTGGCGCCAGTCGTTGTCGAGCAGAAACTGACGATAGACCGCCGTAATTTTGTCATCGCTGGCAAAGGTCTTTTCCTGCAAGGTGAAAGAAGCAGGACTGCGATCCCAAATTTGCTCGCCGACGCGGCGCAGGTGTTCATCGGTGCAATAGAGATGAACGAACGAAAGATCGCCGCGAATATCCCAGGTGCTTTCATCGCCCTTCGGCATCAGACAAAAACGATCCGGCCCGCCGCCGTTCTTCCAGCCGTAGGGCGTTTTTTGGTAGCTTTCGTAACCATCGGCGACATACAGGCTCAACGTGTGGTGGTCGCTGCGCACCGTGATTCGATCGAGGTCGTTGTACCACGCGGCAAGCTGGATCCCGGAATTGAGTTCTACGGTCCCCCGCAGCACCGCATTTTGTTGTTGTAATGTTTCGAACGTCCCGTATGCCATAGCCTTCACATCGTTTTTAATCCGCAGACCTCTAGTCTATAAATTGTCCTCTCCGCTTACCAGCATTGACCATGAGCTTGTGAAAAATAAGCGCAAGATTTTGCAAGTCGGCAACAAAAAGGTGACAGCGCTTTGCCCGGAAAAACCGCACACTCACGCCAGGCATATTAACAGGAGAGACATTTTGAACGCATTACTCTACGGGCTGGTGGTGGTTATCTGGGGTACCACATGGATTGCTATCTTTTTACAACAGGGCCCCGTCGCCGCGCCGGTATCGATTTTCTGGCGTTTTGCCGTCGCCAGCGTCACCATGCTGACAATTTTGCTGATGACCCGCCGCCTGCGCCCGCTGGCGATGCGCGATCATCTCTTTTGCATGCTGCAAGGCTGCTGCGTCTTTTGCTTTAACTTCTGGTGTTTTTATACCGCCGCGGCGCATATCAATACCGGCCTTGAGTCGGTGATCTTTTCGATGGCGGTATTATTTAACGCGATCAACAGTTTTATTTTCTTCCGCCAGCAGCCCCCGGGCCGCTTTTGGCTGGCAGCGGCGCTGGGGCTCGCAGGAATTGTCACCCTCTTCTGGGAGGATCTCCTCGCCAATGGTCTGAACGCGTCGCTGCTGTGGGGAATCGGCCTGAGCGCCCTGGGAACGTACGGTTTTTCATTGGGCAACATGCTGAGTATTCGTCACCAACGCCACGGGCTTGAGACATTGACCACCAATAGCTGGGCCATGTTTTACGGCACCCTGGTCATGGGCGCGATCGCGCTGCTGCGCGGCGATAACTTTACGCCGCAGTGGACCTGGAGTTATATGGGCGCCCTGCTGTATCTGGCGTTGTTCGGTTCGGTGATCGCGTTCGGCGCTTATTTCACTCTGGTAGGCCGTATCGGGGCCAGCAAAGCGGCCTATAGCACGCTGCTTTTCCCACTGGTGGCGTTAACTATCTCCACCTTCTACGAAGGTTACGTCTGGCATAGCAATGCGGTGATTGGTCTGGCGTTAATACTGGTAGGAAATCTGGTGATGTTCGCCCGCCCCGAACAGCTGTTTATGCGCCGCCGGCTGGCTTAATAATAAGCCCGTCAGGCAACTCGCAAGACGGGCTTAACGCATCAATTACTTCTGCGACGGATCGAATTTCACCGCATCGATCGCCATATCATCAATCACCTGCTTCAACGTATCAGCGGTCAGCGGCGTGCTCTCATTAGACAGCGTTTTACCTTCGCCCTTACGCACTACCTTAATAACCGGCTTATTGGTCTTCGCGTCGATCAGTTCGCCTTCGAAGTAGAGATTCGTGTCCATCGTGCGATGGCCGGTTGCCGCCTGGGTACCCGCGACAATCATCGCCACCGGGATCACTTCATAGAACTGCAGCCCTTCTTTACTGGTATCAACACCGGTGATTGCGCCGCGGAAAATCAGGCTGCGCGGGCCAGCCGTGGTCGCCAACGGCTTACGTTCGCTGATGGCCTGTTTCATCTGCTTGTTGGTGTAATTGAGGATGTCCTGCAGCGCTTTCTCCCCTACCTGGGTCGTTGGTTTCGGCACCGGGTAGTAGGTGATTGGACGGTAGACGACGTTGTCATAGTTGCTCGGATTGTAGTCCGGGGAGATCCAGCGCAGTTCTGGTTTGCCGGAAGCCGAAGTGGTCTCTTTTAACTTAGAATAATCTTTTAAAAACCCGGAATACTGCTCCGGTTGCGCCAGTTTGGATGCACAACCAGTTAATGCCAGTAGCCCGGCCAGAGCGGCTACTTTAAATAACATTTTTGTACGCATGGATAATCCCTGTAAATGCAGTTTGTCGGCAAGGTTTATAACAAAATTTCACGCTTAGTTTTGTGACAAAAATGGTGGTCCGTCAACTCCTTGCAAAAAATAAATCCGCCAATGCGGCGGATTTATTTACGGTGCTTATTTTACGTCCACCTGATAAAAAATATGCTTCCCAAATGGGTCGATTTCATACCCGGTCACCGATTTACTCACCGGTTCAAAAATAGTTGAGTGCGCAATCATCACGGCCGGCATTTGATCGTGCATCATCTGCTGTGCCTGTTTATACAAAGCTTCTCGTTGCGGCCGGTCGGTGATGGTTTTAGCTTCGGCGATAATTTTATCAAACGGCGCATAGCACCATTTGGCCGAATTAGAACCGCCGTTGGCCGACTGGCAGGTAAATAATGGGCCAAAGAAGTTATCCGGGTCGCCGGTCGCGGTAGTCCAGCCCATCAACGCCGCCTGATGCTCGCCGTCTTTCACCCGCTTAAGGTATTCGCCCCATTCATAGGTGGTTATTTTGGTCTGCACGCCGATTTTAGCCCAATCAGCCTGGATCATTTCCGCCATCCGTTTCGCATTTGGATTATAGGGGCGTTGAACCGGCATCGCCCACAGGTCGATGGTGATGGGACTCTTCACACCGGATTCGCGCAGCAGCGCTTTTGCTTTTTCCAGGTCCCAGCTGTAGTCCTGCAGATCGGCATCGGCACTCCAGACCCCGGGCGGCAGCAGGTTTTTCGCTACCGTACCGGTACCATGGAACACCGCATCGATAATTGCCGGTTTGTTGATCGCCATCGCCAACGCCTGGCGCACCTTCACATTATCCAGCGGCGCTTTCTGCGTGTTGAAGGCGAGGAAACCGGTATTAAGCCCGGCTTTGCTCATCAGATTGATCTGCGGGTTCTTTTTCATCCGCGGTAAATCGGCGGGATTGGGGAATGGCATGACCTGACACTCATTTTTCTCGAGCTTAGCGTAACGCACCGAGGCATCAGGCGTGATACTGAATACTAAACGATCGATTTTCGCTTTTCCCTGCCAGTAATCAGGAAATGCGGTAAACAAAATCCGCGAATCTTTTTGGTATTGCGCCAGCTTGAAAGGCCCGGTGCCGATGGGATCCATATCGACGCGCTGCGGGGTTCCGGCTTTCAGCATTGCATCGGCATATTCCGCAGAGAGGATTGAAGCAAAATACCAGCCGAGGTCAGCGACAAAAGGCGCCTCGGGGTGCGCGAGGGTAAAACGCACCGTATATTCATCCGGTTTATCAATTGCGGTAATTAACGAACCAAACTCCAGGCTTTCAAAATTGGAGTAGTTGCCATTAGAGACATTATGATAGGGGTTATTCGGATCTTTTTGCCGCATAAACGAAAAAATAACGTCATCAGCATTAAAATCACGGGTCGGTTTAAAATATTTATTACTTTGGAATTTAACGCCTTTGCGTAAGTGAAAAGTATAAACTTTACCGTCTTCGCTCACCTCCCAGCTTTCCGCCAGGCTGGGCTGCAATTCCGTGGTGCCAACTTTAAAGTCCACCAGCCGGTTATATATCGGTACCGCGCTGGCATCGACGCTGGTCCCGGAAGTATAAAGCTGCGGATTAAAGTTTTCCGGCGAGCCTTCAGAGCAATAAACCAGTGTTTTCGCATTCACGGCAGAACTCACCGCTAATGCCGCTATCGTCAGAGCTATTGAAGTAGATGTGCGTTGCATGCGTTTCCCTTTTCATTTTTTGACTAATGAATAGCTTTTTGTTTTATTGCCCATAGATAACACTAAAGCCAGATTGCAAACACCCGAAATAATAAATTAAGAAGGAATCACTATGGCCTCGCCCTTAACCAGACAATTAACCCAGCGCTTCTTTCGCTATCTGGCTATCACCAGCCAAAGCGATCCACGAGCAACCACGTTACCCACAACGCCCGGACAACATCAGATGGCGCGGGCGTTAGCCGACGAGCTACGTCAGTTTGGCCTTGACGATATCGTTGTCGACGAGCATGCGACCGTCACGGCGGTAAAAAAAGGCACCGTCCCCGGTGCGCCGCGGATCGGCTTTATCACGCATATTGATACCGTTGATGTCGGACTGTCGCCGGATATTCATCCACAAATCCTGCGATTTACTGGCGAAGATCTCTGCCTTAACCCGGAACAGCAAATCTGGCTACGGGTTGACGAGCATCCGGAAATCCTGGCCTATCGTGATGAAGAGATTATTTTCAGCGACGGCACCAGCGTACTGGGCGCCGATAACAAAGCAGCGGTGACCGTTGTTATGACGCTGCTGGAAAACCTGACCGCCGAACATAAGCATGGTGATATCGTCGTGGCGTTCGTCCCGGACGAAGAAGTTGGCCTTCGCGGGGCAAAAGCGCTGGATTTATCGCGTTTTGCCGTCGATTTTGCCTGGACCATCGACTGCTGCGAACTCGGCGAGATCGTTTATGAAAACTTTAACGCCGCCTCTGCGGAGATACGGTTTACCGGCGTAACCGCACACCCGATGTCCGCCAAAGGCGTATTGGTCAACCCGCTGTTAATGGCTACCGACTTCATGAGCTATTTCGACCGCCAGCAGACGCCGGAGCACACCGCCGGGCGCGAAGGCTACGTATGGTTTAACGGTATTCATGGCGATCAGAACAGCACAAGGTTGCAGGCAAACATTCGCGATTTCGATCTGGACAGCTTTAACCGCCGTAAACAACAGATTGGCGAAGCGGCAGAGAAAATCGCCGCCCAGTACCCTACTGCCAGGGTTGAATTCACTATCAGCGATACTTACAGCAATATCAGTAACGCCATTGGCGAAGACCGCCGGGCTATTGACCTGATGTTCACCGCGATGGAAAGCCTCGGTATAACGCCAAAACCCACGCCGATGCGCGGCGGTACCGACGGCGCAGCGCTCTCGGCAAAGGGTCTGCTGACGCCGAACTTCTTCACCGGCGCGCACAATTTCCATTCGAAATTCGAATTTTTGCCGCTGCGCGCCTTTGAGGCCTCCTATCTAACCGCCCTGCAACTCTGCCTGCTGGCGGCGGATTAAGCCGGTTTACGCGCCAGCATCGTGGCGAAGCGTAGCTTGATGCGGTTTCCGCTGGCGTCGGTGCGGTGCAGTTCGCCGACGTCTTCGTTGTACTTGAGGAACTGCCAGCCAGCATAATAGTCACGCAGTTCTTCAGGTTTGAAGGCGAACGGGAAGCCCACGGTACAAGGGTAATCTTCGGTATCCATTGCGGCAACAATCAGGTTATAGCCGCCAGGCTTAGTGCAGCGCTGCATGTTGGCGATAAGACCAGGGATGGTTTTGGCTTCCAGGAACATCATCACCACGGTAGAAAGAATAAAATCATACTCGCCATCAAAGCTCAGCGTATTCAGATCTTTTATCGCAGTCTGCAGGTTCTCCAGCCCTTCGGCCTGACGAATGTTCTCCAGATTATCGATACTCATGGGATTTTTATCCCACGCGGTGACGTTGTAACCTTTTGCCGCCAGATACAGACTGTTTCGTCCATTGCCGCAACCAAGGTCGAGCGTCTGTCCCGGCTGCATCTGGGAGGCGGCATACACCACTTCTGAGTGGGTGCGTGTCAGGCCATATTTTTCAGTAAAGTAGTTTTCGTCACGAGTCGTCATGATTAATCCTTGTTTGGCAATAAAGTGGCACGGTCTACGCGAATTAACAGTTTACCCCGCACCAGCAGAAGAAGGGTACGCAGCAGCAGCAGGCCGATAATCAGGTTACTAAAAATAAATAAGGGGATCGCCAGAGTATGGAAAAAACCGTGCGGCTGGCCGTGACCCAGATGCAGGCCGGTGGTCGCCAGTGCGGAAATCCCGAACGAGAAGCTCCAGAATGACGCATTAAACGGCTGCTGCAGATACCACGGCATCAGGCGCAGCATAAATAGCAACTGCAACAGCCCATAACCAAATAGCATTTTGGCAAACGTATCACCGTCGCCGCCATTGACGCTGAGCCACGCGCTACAGGCCACCAGCGCCGGCGCCAGCTGGATGCCCAGCGACGTCCGCAACGCCGCCGGTAGCTCGCCGTTGCTGCGCAGCCGCTGCAGGATAACCGGCTCCAGGCTGAGCCAGGAAAAGACGCCAGCGCCGAGAAACGCCAGTCCGGCATCATTAAATCCCAGCGCGCCGCAGGCCATGGCGCTGATAAAATTGTTGGCGACGGTCGGCAGATATAAACCGGGCGTCGTCGCCTCTCCCGGATGTTTACCCCGCCACAACCCGGCGCTCTGCCAGGCCGCATAGCAAAGCTGCAGCGTAACCCCCGCAGCAAATAACGCCAGCGACAACGGGCGATACCAGCCAGCAAAAGCGATCGACACCAATAGCGTTGTCGCCGGGATCAGGCTGACAAAACTGCTGGCCACCGGATGACGCATCTCCTGCCGAACGCTCCACGGGAAACGAATAGCCCGCGCAATAAACACTATCATTAATAGCGCCCAGATAGTTGTCGCCAGCACCACCAGCGCATCGCCAATAATACTGCTCACCGGCCAGATGGTACTGGCATAACGCCAGGCGAAGCCCATGCCGATTATCCCCAGCACCATACCAAAATAGCCAGCCGGTAGATTCAGTACCTGGCCGCCCGTTACGTGTTTATTCATTTTATTTAAAGTTTCAATTTAATTTTAAGTTGCATTTTAAAGGAACCTTATAAAACGCGCTACGGAGATTTTTGCTATGTTTATGTTAACCAACAGTAAAGAGAAATGCTGATGAAGAAATATCGTCTGAGCGACCACGTCCGCCTGTATCACTTTGAAGAAGACGGAATTAAACATAGCGTAACTCTGCGGCAAATCGTGGCGCTGATTGATTTCTCTGACGTTAAGGCCGGAAGCGAAGGCGGCTGGCTCGATAATGAAGCCGCGTTAAGCCAGGGCGGCGACTGCTGGATATATGATGCCAATAGCGTCGTCTTCGCTGGCGCGCGCGTTGACGACAACGCCCGTCTGACCGGCACCTGCGTGATAAGCCACGGGGCGACAATTAGCGACAACGCATGGCTTGATAATGTTGAGGTAAGTCACGGCGCCAGGATAAGTGACAACGTCACTATAAAGCAATCGCAAATCCGTGGCGTCTGCCGAATCGCCGACCAGGCGCGTATTCTCCCCCACTGTCTGGTGATTGCCGCTCAGGGACTCACTTCTGATATCGACAAAGTGCTGCAAATTTATCAGCGCGCCACGGTCAGCGCCTCACGGATTGTTCATCAGGCGCAAATCTACGGCGATGCCGTGGTTGAGCATGCTTTTGTTGAACACCGTGCCGAAGTGTTCGATAACGCACGTATTGAAGGTAATGAAAATAACGATGTATGGATCTGTGACAACGCCCGGGTCTACGATCGCGCGCGGCTGGTCGCCGGGCGCGGCGAGGATCAGATCCCAACCCTGCGCTACAGTTCCCAGGTGGGCGAAAACGCCGTGGTCGAAGGCAACTGCCTGTTAAAGCATCGTGTCATGGTCGGCGGGCACGCCCATCTTATCGGCGGCCCCATTCTGCTGGATGACGAGATACTTATCGAAGGACATGCGACGATTCGAGGCGATGTGATTATCGAACAACAGGTAGAAATCTGCGGTAACGCCTGTATCGAAGCGCTGGAGGGTGACAGAATTCATCTTCGCGGGCGCAAAATCGTGAGCGGCGACGAGCATATCACCCGTACGCCGCTGCTGGGTTCGCTATAGCAGCTTATTGCGGGTCAATAATCCGCGCGTAGATATTCTGATCGTCATATGCGCCATTTAAAAACTCGGCCTGCTTCAGACAACCTTCCAGTTGGAAACCATTACGCAGCGCCACCTGATTACTGCGCTGGTTGGCGACCCGGCATTTAATCACGAAACGGCGCACGACGCCCGTTTGCGCATAATGATGGATAAATGCCTGTAACGCCTGCGACAACAGTCCCTGCCCCTGATGGCTTTGATCGATCCAGTAACCGATATAGGCCGTCTTATTCAATGGTTCTATCTGGTTAAATGACAGAACGCCGATCATCTGCCCCTGTAAAAACAGCAGGAACATTTTTGCATAACCGCGCTGGTGCAGCATCACGTTTCCCTGCACGTGGCGCCGGGTTTCATCTTCACTCAGCACCTCCGCAGGCCAGCTTAACGTATGCTGCAGCCAATTACGGTTTTTGAGCACCAGTTGATGTAGCTCACTGACGTAACGTTCGTCAACCGCACGCAGCTCCAGCTGTTCGTTGACCGGGATAGTTTCGATGGTGGGGCTGTTTTCGCCAGTCATGACAATATCTCACTGATAAACAACAACGCCCGCGGGCGGATTTCAACAACCTGGATTATTTCATAATCCGGTCATCAACGTAGTTACGCCGATCCGCCGCAGGCGGGAAGTACTGATACAGCCAGGTTTCGCTGATAGCGTCGCCACGGCAGCGCAGGAACATGCGCATCTCCACCGGATCGGTGGAATCTGAAGTCGGATACCAGTCAAAGAGAATACGATAGCCGTCAAACGGCTCGACGTAGAGGATCTCTACCTGCTTAGCCTCGCCGCTGGAGAGCGTAATCACCGGTTCAATACCTTTCGGCGCCGCGGCTTTCAGGTCGCCGCCAACAAAATCGATAGCAAAGCGGCGCGCCCATTTGTCCGGGTAGTGTTCACCCGGCGCCCATCCTTCCGGGAAGCCGCCCATTCCGGTGCGTGTCGCCAGCACTCGCGCCAGCGGAGAGCGTACCGGCGGCTGCGCGCTCCAGTACAAGCGGTAGCTAAAGTCCAGTTCATCACCCGCTTTTACCGGTTTTTCCGGCTGCCAGAAGCAGACGATATTGTCCAACGTTTCGCCGGTAGTCGGGATTTCCATCAGGCTAACGGCCCCTTTTCCCCACTGATTACGGGGCTCCACCCACAGGCTCGGGCGCTTGTTATACCAGCCCATCACATCCTGATAATGACTGAAATCGCGATCCAGCTGCAGCAGGCCAAACCCCTTCGGGTTTTTATCCTGGAACGCGTTGAACTGCAGCTTTTGCGGATTATTCAGCGGACGGCAAATCCACTCGCCGTTGCCGCGCCACATCGACAGGCGGTCAGAATCGTGGATTTGCGGATGGATGGTATCGCACATCCGGCGTTCGTTATTACCGCAGCTGAACATGCTGGTCATCGGCGCAATGCCCAACTGCTTAATGTCTTTGCGCGCATAGAGATGATTTTCGACATCCATGATCACCTGCGTTTGCTGGCAATTCACGGTGAACTTATAAGCGCCGGTGACGCTTGGGCTATCGAGCAGCGCGTAAACGGTGAACACCGTCGCGCCAGGTTTGACGGTTTCAAACCAGAATGACGTGAAATCCGGGAACTCTTCCGGCGTATCGGTAAAGGTGTCGACGGCCAGACCACGCGCCGACAGGCCGTACTGGTAAGTGCTGTCGACCGCGCGGAAGTAGCTGGCGCCCAGGAAGGCGACGATATCGCGGCGCGCCAGTTCCGGCGCCTTAAACACGCGGAAACCGGCGAAACCAAGATCGGTCTGCCCTTCCAGCTGTTTGGTGTCAACACCGGCGTCGTTATACTGGAACAACTCCGGACGGAAATGTATCTCCCGCGCCTGCTGAGACTGCGCGTCCAGCGAGAACATGCGCACCCGGCGGCGGAAGCCCATACCAACATGGAAAAACTGGATATCCAGCTTACGCTCTTCAACGTTATTCCACAGCGAATGCGCCGCATCATACTGAATGCTGTTATAGCTTGAGGGGTCAGATTCGCCAGCGTCGGCGGCAGGTCACGCGGCGGGCCG
>OKVS01000158.1_pt1 | contig 32669 bp, 30 predicted proteins | sample 1606911 | NCBI WGS metagenome assembly OKVS01 (sample SAMN03281016, study PRJEB24777) | human gut metagenome | isolation source: fecal sample PR161 from 1 month old female Malay infant, caesarean... | reverse complement strand
CGGGGTGCTGCTCACCTTCTCCTGCTCCGGGCTGATGACCACCGATTTATTCCAAAAAATCATCGCCGATGCCGCAATTAGATGCTGGTCGTGAGTACAACTTTATAGAGCAGTTCCGCTCAGGCAGCCGATACACCCCGTGATTGCTACCTACCCGGAAGGACTGTATCTGAAAGGGTTTGCCTGTCGCGTCATGTAACTTGAAAAGAGAAATATTGCCCGCACTTAATGTGTAAGTCGTATTTCCCGGGAGGTGACTATGATTGCCAGCAAATTCGGTATCGGCCAGCAGGTCCGCCACACTTTGCTTGGGTATTTGGGTGTGGTCGTGGATATCGACCCGGAGTATTCCCTTGATGAACCGTCAGCGGACGAACTGGCGGTGAACGCAGAGCTTCGCGCTGCACCCTGGTACCATGTGGTGATGGAAGGTGACGACGGACAACCCGTACATACCTACCTTGCCGAAGCGCAGCTGAGTAGCGAGCTGCAGGAAGAGCATCCGGAACAACCCACAATGGATGAACTTGCTCAGACTATCCGCAAACAGTTACAAGGCTCCGCGCCTGCGGAACTAAGCGTGTCAAAAAAAGCCCGATGAAGCGGGCTATTTTTTTTATTATTTCGCCAGCCCCAGACGGGGGATATCGATCGCCGGACAGCGATCCATAACCACCTTCAATCCCGCATCCCGCGCCAACACGGCAGCCTGCTCGTTAATCACGCCCAGCTGCATCCACAATGTTTTCGCCCCGACGGCAATCGCGTCCTGCGCCACTTCCCACGCCGCCTCGGAATTACGGAAGACATCGACCATATCAATTTTTTCCGGCACGTCAGCGAGCGTGGCATAACCCTGCTGGCCCAGTAAGGTTTTCCCCGCCACTTTTGGTGAGACCGGGATGACGTGATAGCCCTGATCGAGAAGGTATTTCATCACCCGATAGCTGGGACGGTCGGGTTTATCGCTCGCGCCCACCAGCGCAATGGTACGCGTGGATGTCAGAATCTCGGCAATATCGTTCTCTTTCATGTTTTTCTCCTGGCTTTTTTAAAAGTGTACGCCAAAGCGCACATCTCAACCATCCATCCCATACAGATGTATGAGGGCAAAACGGCAAAATATGTCTATATGTTAGTAAACGTGATTATCGAAAGATTTAGATACATTAATGCGGCGACAGTATCTCTGACGGGAGCCTTCTATGAAAACCGGTTTTGCCACTGCTCTGATTGCGTTAGTGATGCCGGTTTGCGTTTTTGCCACCACGCTTCGGCTTTCTGGCGACATTGATCTTCTGGTTCTGGACGGGAAAAAGGTTTCCAGCTCGTTATTGCGCGGGGCTGACAGCATTGAGTTAGATAACGGGCCGCATCAGCTGGTGTTCCGGGTCGAAAAAGCGATCGGCCTGACTAACCATGAGCAGCGGATGTACATCTCTCCGCCGCTGATTGTCAGCTTTAATACCCGGCAAATCAGCCAGGTGAACATTACCCTGCCTCGCCTTGAAACGGAGAAGGAATCAGCGGCCTTCGACGCCTCGCCGCGCGTTGAGCTGCTGGACGGGAATGCAATGCCGATCCCGGTCAAGCTGGATATTCTGGCGTTGACCAGCGCCACAAAAAGCCCGGACTACGAGGCCGCAACGCAGGTCTATAACAAAGCCGGCAAACGCGCCTCCCTTCCGCAGTTTGCTACCATGATGGCGGACGACAGTACGCTGCTATCCGGCGTCTCGGAACTGGACGTCATTCCACCGCAGTCCCAGAGCCTGACGGAACAGCGCCTTAAATTCTGGTTCCAGCAGGCCGATCCCGACACGCGGGCCCGGTTTTTACAGTGGGCAAAGCAACAACCTTCATCTTAAGCCACATTTTTTACGCCTTTCTCTTGCAGCGTCAGACGGTTCCCGTCATCGTGTAGTCAGTTAACCTGATGGATATGATTATGGAACTGACAACACGCACGCTGCCTGAACGCAAACACATTGCGCTGGTGGCGCACGATCACTGTAAACAAATGCTGCTTAACTGGGTTCGCCGCCATCAGCCGCTGCTGGAAAAGCATGCCCTCTCGGCGACCGGCACTACCGGTAACCTGATCCAGCGCGAAACGGGTCTGGAGGTGAATGCGATGCTGAGCGGCCCGATGGGCGGCGATCAGCAGGTCGGGGCGCAGATTTCCGAAGGGAAAATTGATGTGCTGATCTTCTTCTGGGATCCGCTGAATGCGGTTCCGCACGATCCGGATGTCAAAGCGCTGCTGCGTCTGGCAACGGTGTGGAATATTCCGGTGGCGACGAACCTGTCGACGGCGGATTTCATCATTGAATCACCGCAGTTTAACTCGCCGGTTGAGATCCTTATTCCGGACTATCAGCGCTATCTTTCCGAGAGACTGAAGTAGCTTTTTTGCCGGGTGGCGGCTACGTCTTACCCGGCCTCCCCCTCGTTGTCTTGGTCGTTATGGCTTCCGCGCCACCGGCACATCAATACTCTTCAATATATCGACAAACACGGATGGCTCCTCTTTATTGAACAGCAGCCACACGCGGTGACGCGCGCGGGTGATGGCCACGTACAGCAAACGCCGTTCTTCGGCATCCGGGAAGTCTTCCGGCACCGGCAGCAGGGCCTCTTCCATGACCGACTCGCGGGCCGGAGCCGGGAATCCGTCGCTGCCCTCCTTCAGCCCCACCACAATCACATAATCGGCCTGCTGCCCTTTGCTGGCGTGAATGGTCATAAATTCAAGCTGCAGTTTCGGCCAGCGGGTAGCGGCTTTTTCCAGCGCAGCAGGCTTAAGGTGATGATAACGCGCCAGCACCAGGATACGTTCATCGGGTTTCGCATAGCCGCTGAGCTTGTCCAGCAGCGGCTCCAGCTGGTCATCCGCCAGCAGGGTGACCGCTTTTTTATCCCCTGCCCGCAGGCTGTTTAGCGGCTTGGCCAGCTGGTGCGGGTTCTGCTGGATAAAGCGGTTGGCGATCTCACCAATCCGTGAATTGAAGCGGTAGGTCGTGTCCAGATCGCTACGGTCGCCTTCGCCAAAATAGTGGTGGAAGGCGGTCGTCAGCGAGAGCTGCGCCCCGCTGAAACGGTAGATGGCCTGCCAGTCGTCCCCCACCGCGAACAGCGAGGTATGTTTATTTTGCGCCCGCAGCGCCGAGAGCAGTGCCGCACGCTGGGGTGAGATATCCTGGAACTCATCCACCAGAATATGCTTCCACGGGCTGACAAAGCGCCCCTTCTCCAGAATGACGATCGCCTGATGGATAAGACCGGAGAAATCAACGGCATTTTCCTCTTTCAGCGCGGTTTTCCAGGCTTTCAATAGCGGAGCCATCAGCTTGACCCGTTTTGAAAATAGATCGCGGATCGCCTCCGGCGCGCTTTCAATCATCTCTGCCTGCGAGCCGCCGTGCATCCGCATCAGGCTGACCCAGCGGTCAAGACGCGAGCCGAGCCGACGAGCCAGTTTTTCATCCTGCCAGAAGCTGCCCTCCGGTACCTCCCAGTTGAGTTCCTCTTCCAGCCATTGACGCCACCCTTTCGCCTGCGCCTTTTTCTCACTGCACTGCTGACGCCACGTTTTAATAAACAACGCCTGTCGCGCCTGCGCGTCGTTTTCCAGTTTACTGATGGCAGGCACTTTTTTACTGCCCTGCTGAATGATATGCAGCGCGAGGGCATGGAAGGTTCTGGCGGTAATATCCCGGGTGTGCAGCCGTTCCTGGATGCGTTCGTCCATCTCCTGTGCCGCCTTACGGCCAAAAGCCAGAAGCAGGATCTGATCGGCAACGGCCTGCCCCGGTGGTGAGAAGCCAGCCCGCACGCGCCACCAGCACCGACGTTTTACCGCTTCCGGCCCCCGCCAGCACCAGCAGCGACTGCTCGCCGTTCACCACCGCGCGCGCCTGAGCAGGGTTGAGCGGTGAAGACTCCACCGTACTGAAAAAGTCGGCGTATTGGGTGAGCATGGCGTCCGTCCAGGCCTGGTTATGCGCCAGCCGGCTTTTATCCATATCGTTCAGCCAGGCCTGGCACTGACGCCAGGCATCGCGACAATTGTCGAACTCATCAAGACGCGTCACGGAGAGCGGCAGCGCCGAAAGTGCCTGTCGAATCTTTTGCTGCAGACCGGCGGTCTGCTGGCGCGTCAGCCACGTTTGCTGCGCGTTGCTTTGCGCGATATCGTCCAGCACCTGCTGCAGCACCTGAGCGGCAATCACGCTCATGTCGTGGCTCCACTGCTGCCAGAGCGCGTTCAGGTGATGGTGGAAACGCTGGGTTTCCGCCCACTCGGTACCGTGAAGGCGCACGACTTTGTCGTCAGGCAGAACGAACTCGAGCTCGCCCCACACCAGCCCGCGCTTGCAGTGAATAGCCAGAAGCTGATTAAACGGAATAAGGTATTCGTGGCGTTCTCCGGAGACTTTAACCCCGGCGTTGAGCAGAACAACTCTGTCATAGGGGTGTTGCGCCAGGCGTTTGCCTAAAGAAGTTGCTTTCAGTTCCATGTCCCGCCAAATCCACGAAGAGATAATTTACCTGACAGTTTAACTGCCAGTTTTAAGGTGCTCCAGCCTAAAAAAACGTTACAATCATTGGGCGTTAATTTTATCGAAAGGAAGTGAGGGTTTATGCGTACCGTTCTGAATGTGTTGAATTTTGTGCTGGGCGGTTTTGCCACCACCCTTTCCTGGCTTTTTGCCACGCTGGTGAGCATCGTCCTGATTTTCACGCTTCCCCTGACCCGTTCCTGCTGGGAAATCACGAAACTGTCGTTCATCCCCTACGGTAACGAAGCTATCCACGTTAACGAGCTGAACCCGGAGAGCAAGAGCGCCCTGATGAATACGGGGGGAACGTTGCTGAACATTCTGTGGTTGATTTTCTTCGGCTGGTGGCTGTGCATCATGCATATTTTTGCCGGTATTGCGCAGTGCATCTCAATAATTGGTATTCCGGTCGGGCTCGCGAACTTTAAGATCGCCGCCATCGCCCTTTGGCCCGTCGGGCGTAGGGTGGTTCCGGTCGAAGTGGCCCAGGCGGCGCGTGAAGCGAACGCACGTCGTCGTTTTCAGTAAATAAGGACTGGCCGCGTTTATGCTAAGTCCACTGCTTCGCCGTTATACCTGGAACAGCGCCTGGCTCTACAACGTCAGGATATTTATCGCGCTTTGCGGCACGGCTGCCCTGCCGTGGTGGCTGAATGATGTCAAGCTCACCATTCCCCTCACGCTGGGGGTGGTGGCCGGAGCGCTGGCGGATCTGGACGATCGCCTGGCCGGGCGTTTGCGGAATCTGGTCATTACGCTCGTCTGTTTTTTTATCGCCTCCGCGTCCGTTGAGTTACTTTTCCCCTGGCCGTGGCTGTTTGCCCTTGGCCTTACACTCTCCACCAGCGGGTTTATTTTGCTGGGCGGTCTGGGGCAGCGCTATGCCACTATCGCCTTTGGGGCCCTGCTGATCGCCATCTACACCATGCTGGGCGTTTCCCTGTACGACCAGTGGTATCAGCAGCCTGTGCTGCTGCTGTTGGGCGCCATCTGGTATAACCTGCTGACGTTAACCGGCCATCTAATCTTCCCGGTTCGTCCTCTGCAGGATAACCTTGCCCGCAGCTATGAGCAGCTAGCCCATTATCTGGAACTGAAATCCCGGCTGTTCGACCCGGATATTGAGGAAGAAAGCCAGGCGCCGCTTTACGATCTGGCGCTGGCAAACGGCCAGCTGGTCGCCACCCTTAACCAGACGAAAGCCTCGCTGCTTACCCGTCTGCGCGGGGATCGCGGCCAGCGCGGCACGCGCAGAACCTTGCACTACTATTTTGCCGCTCAGGACATTCATGAGCGCGCCAGCTCCTCGCACGTTCAGTATGCCGCCCTGCGCGAGAAGTTCCGCTACAGCGACGTCATGTTCCGCTTTCAGCGCCTGCTGTCCATGCAGTCACAGGCATGCCAGCAGCTCGCGCGCTCCATTCTTTTGCGCACGCCCTATCAGCACGACTCCCGCTTCGAACGCGTGTTTAGCCATCTCGATGCGGCGCTCGACCGCGTGCAGGCCAGCGGAACGTCACCGGAACAGATCAAAGCACTGGGTTTTCTGCTCACCAACCTGCGGGCGATTGATGCTCAGTTGGCGACGATTGAGTCCGAGCAGGCGATGGCACTGCCGGGCAGCGAGATGGATAACCAGCTTGCAGATGACAGCGTGCACAGCGTGAGCGATATGTGGCTAAGGCTGAGCCGCAACTTCACGCCGGAGTCGGCGCTGTTTCGTCACGCGGTGCGAATGTCCCTGGTCTTATGCGTGGGGTATGCTTTTATCCAGATAACCGGTTTGCACCACGGCTACTGGATCCTGCTGACCAGCCTGTTTGTCTGTCAGCCGAACTATAACGCCACCCGACACCGCCTGGCATTGCGTATTATCGGCACGCTGGTCGGCGTCGCCATTGGCCTTCCGGTGCTCTATTTCGTGCCGTCCATTGAAGGACAGCTGATCCTGATCGTGATCACCGGCGTGCTGTTCTTCGCGTTTCGCAACGTGCAGTACGCCCATGCCACAATGTTCATCACGCTGCTGGTTCTGCTCTGCTTTAACCTGCTGGGTGAAGGGTTCGAGGTCGCCCTGCCCCGCGTACTCGATACCCTGATTGGCTGCGCTATCGCCTGGACCGCCGTCAGCTTTATCTGGCCGGACTGGCGTTTCCGTAATCTACCGCGCGTGTTAGACAGGGCTATGAACGCCAACTGCCGATACCTGGATGCCATCCTTGAGCAATATCATCAGGGCCGCGATAACCGCCTGGCTTACCGGATAGCGCGCCGCGATGCACACAACAGCGATGCGGAACTGGCCTCGGTGGTCTCTAACATGTCAACGGAGCCTCGCGCCACGGCCGAGATTCGTGAGACGGCTTTCCGGCTGCTCTGCCTGAACCATACCTTCACCAGCTATATTTCCACGCTGGGCGCCCACCGCGAAAAACTCACCAACCCGGGCATCCTCAACCTGCTGGATGACGCAGTCTGTTATGTCGATGATGCACTGCATCACCGGCCAGCCGATGAACCGCGCGTGAGACAGGCGCTGGATGAACTTACCCAACGTATTGCGCATCTTGAGCCTGGAAACGACAGCAAAGCGCCGCTGGTGTTACAGCAGATTGGCCTGCTCATCGCCCTGCTGCCAGAAATTTGCCGGCTGCAACAGCAAATCGCTACCTGGAGGAGTGATTCTCCAGTGGCTCAGGCAGCGCATTAAACCACTCCGTCAACTCCCGGCGAATGCCGGCCGGGAGTGCCGCCTCATGCAGCCCCTCGATCGCCCCTTCCAGCGCGAATAGCACTTTGATACTCAGCGCTTTATTTTTCGCCCGCATCTTCAGCCAGCTCTCCCTTGCGCCAAGCGCCCGCAGTGTTTCTTCGTTGGTGATGCCCGCTTCAAAGAGCAGCACTTCCAGCTGAAAGGTCAGGTTTGGCAGGTCCTTAAGTCGATTGCGCTGATGCCGCTGGTAACGCTCTTTTCTTGCCGCATTAAGTGCGAAAGTGGAGAGCTGGAGCAGGCGCTCCCTGTCCTGCCATAGCCCGTCATCCACCCGGTAATAGTTGAGAAGCACCGGACGGCCCCGCTTCATCAGGGTCAAAAAAGACGCGGCATTTTTCACACAGTATTTCGCACTTTCTTCACAGGCACGGAGGTAGAGCTCACCTTCTGACACCATGGCAAAAACCGCATCATCCACTGCCAGGGTATAGCCGCCGAACAGCGCGCGATGATGAATTTCACCCAGCGGTGACAGGTATTCCTGGGATTTATAAATCCGTTCATAAGATATCTTTTTCATGATATTTCCCTTCAAAATCATAAAGTAACAACGAAATTTCTTACTAGCGGATCCGTTAGCAGGAAAATAGGCAACTTAGCGTCGTTGAGCAAGATGATTTTTCGAAGGGCATCAACATTGAATGAATTTTGCGAGTCGCTTTCCGAAAATGAGGTTGATCTTATGCATACAGGGGTTACTGTATATCCATACAGTAACTACAGGGCTGGAATGAATATGTACACTTCAGGCTATGCGAAATCGCTCAACTTCTCTCTCCTCAACCGCGGGCACTGTCGCGCAGAACACCGTTGGGGGTGCTTCGACGGGGCTTATTAGTGAAGTGGTTTACCGTGAAGACCAGCCTCTGTTGACCCAACTCCTGCTGCTTCCGTTATTACAGCAGCTTGGTCAGCAATCGCGCTGGCAGCTCTGGCTGACGCCACAGCAAAAACTGAGCCGCCAATGGGTGCAGTCTGCGGGCCTGCCGCTGGCAAAGGTTATGCAGATCAACCAGCTTTCTCCCTGCGATACCGTCGAATCGATGATTCGCGCGTTACGCACCGGAAATTACAGCGTGGTGATCGGGTGGTTACCGGAAGAATTGACGGAAGAGGAACATTTTCGTCTGACCGAAGCGGCTGAAGAAGGGAATGCGATCGGGTTTATCATGCGCCCGGTTTGTCCAGATTCTTATCGCAGAGGACAACTTTCTGGGCTAAAAATTCACTCAAATTTGTATCATTGAGTGAAATTAAGATTTTTCCTGGAATTTTTTTTGACCGCAGGATGCGGTTTTAGTTCCCGGCCTCAAAATTGCGGCAAGGCTTGTCTGGTGCGGTTCTCCTTAATTTTATTGCACAAAATTCGTTCTAAAAATGTTAAATAATAGGTATACGGAACTTTTTTTTTCATATGCCTGACAGACTTCACACTTGTAAGTTTTCAGCTACGTTGTAGACTTTACATCGCCAGGGGTGCTCGGCCTAAGCCGAAGATATCGGTAGATTTATATTTGACCACGCCCCCCGGTGAAGGATTTAACCGTGATTCTCTCTTGAGACCTTCATGGCGAATTTTGGATGATAACGAGGCGCAAAAAATGAAAAAGACAGCTATCGCGATTGCAGTGGCACTGGCTGGCTTCGCTACCGTAGCGCAGGCCGCTCCGAAAGATAATACCTGGTATGCAGGTGGTAAACTGGGCTGGTCTCAGTTCCATGACACTGGCTGGTACAACAGCAGCCTGAACAACGATGGCCCTACTCACGAGAGCCAGCTTGGTGCAGGTGCGTTCGGTGGCTATCAGGTTAACCCGTATGTTGGCTTTGAAATGGGTTACGACTGGTTAGGTCGTATGCCATACAAAGGCGACACCATCAATGGCGCTTTCAAAGCTCAGGGCGTTCAGCTGACCGCTAAACTGGGTTACCCAGTAACTGACGATCTGGACGTGTACACCCGTCTGGGCGGCATGGTATGGCGTGCAGACTCCAGCAACAACATCGCTGGCGACGACCATGACACAGGCGTTTCCCCAGTATTCGCTGGTGGCGTTGAGTGGGCTATGACCCGTGACATCGCTACCCGTCTGGAATACCAGTGGGTTAACAACATCGGTGACGGTGCTACCGTTGGCGTTCGTCCAGACAACGGCATGCTGAGCGTAGGTGTTTCCTACCGTTTCGGCCAGCAGGAAGATGCAGCACCAGTTGTTGCTCCAGCGCCGGCTCCAGCTCCAGAAGTACAGACCAAGCACTTCACTCTGAAGTCTGACGTTCTGTTCAACTTCAACAAAGCGACCCTGAAACCAGAAGGTCAGCAGGCACTGGATCAGCTGTACACCCAGCTGAGCAACCTGGATCCTAAAGACGGTTCTGTAGTGGTTCTGGGCTTCACCGACCGCATCGGTTCTGACGCTTACAACCAGAAACTGTCTGAGAAACGTGCTCAGTCTGTTGTTGATTACCTGATCTCTAAAGGTATCCCAGCTAACAAGATCTCCCCACGTGGTATGGGCGAATCTAACCCAGTTACTGGCAACACCTGTGACAACGTTAAAGCTCGCGCTGCACTGATCGACTGCCTGGCACCAGATCGTCGCGTAGAGATCGAAGTTAAAGGCGTTAAAGACGTTGTAACTCAGCCAGCGGCATAAGTTATCGTCTTATAAAAAAACCCCGCCATGCGGGGTTTTTTTATTGTCTGAAGAAAACAAAAATCTATTTTTTGCCCAACAACGCCTGAAGGTCGTTTTTCAGCGACGACATCTGGTTGGCGTACTTCTCTTTATGTTCGGCATCCTCAATCAACTGCACGATGGTTTCCGACAGGGTCTTACCACGCCGTTGTGCCAGCCCGGCCAGACGCTGCCAGACCACGAACTCCAGATCGATGGATTTTTTTCCCGGGTATGCTGATGCTCAGCATTAAAATGCCGTTTACGTCGCGCGCGGATAGTTTGCTTCATCCGGTTTAACAACGCAGGATTAATGTGCTTCTCAATCCAGCCATTGACCTGTACCGGTTCATTTTCGAGGGTCAGCAAAATATCCACGGCTTCTTGCGCAGCGCTGGCTTCGATGTAGCAGGTGATCAGCTCCCCTTCACGGTGCTTTTTGACCAGGTACTTCCATTTCCAGCCGCTTTCGAGATTTTCCAGTTGTTGATATTTCATTGCGATCTCAGTGTTACCACGTAACTCTGTTCAGAATATCAGTTTTTTAGCAATCTGCTGAAAAGAAATCATATCCTGTGAGTGACTGCAGCCAATCCGCCTGCTGAAACACCAATCCTGCTTGGGTAGAGCCCCCCGCTTACGGTATACTCCACTCTTTTACATCTGACTAAAAAACATCAACTTTGACCATTACGAAACTAGCATGGCGTGACCTTGTTCCGGATGCCGAGAGCTATCAGGAACTGTTTGCACAGCCCGATCTCGCAAAAGAACACGAATTCATCCTTAGCGATACGCAACCACGCTTACATTATGCGCTGGAGCAGACGTTAAGCCCGTGGGCGACATCGCCCTTCATGCTGCTGAAAGCCCCGGTAGAAGCGGAATATCTGTCGCTGCTTGGGGATGCCACGCGCCAGCTGCGGCCAGACACCACCGCGGTATTTGGCGGCCAGTATCGTATCGCGGGGCATACTATTACCTTCGGACCGGCGGACCAGGCCGACGGTCGTTTTGCTACTAACGGCGAGGTAATTACCGCTAATTGGGTCGAGGCTGAACAGCTGTTTGGCTGTCTGCGCCAGTTTAACGGCGAGCTTTCCCTGCAGCCGGGGCTGGTGCATCGTGCAAACGGCGGCGTGCTCATCATCTCTCTGCGCACTTTGCTCTCGCAGCCGCTGCTGTGGATGCGTCTGAAGACCGTTGTGACCCAACAGCGCTTTGACTGGGTCGGTTACGACGAGTCTCGTCCTCTTCCTGTCTCCGTGCCGTCAATGCCGCTGTCGCTGACCGTCGTGCTGATGGGTGACCGCGAATCGCTGGCGGACTTCCAGGAGATGGAGCCGGAACTGGCCGAACAGGCAGTTTACAGCGAATACGAAGATAACATTCAGATTGCCGATGCGGACGACATGGCGCAGTGGTGTCAGTGGGTGATGGCCGTGGCGGAACGTTTTGCATTGCCAGCGCCTGCCGCCGACGCGTGGCCGGGTTTAATCCGCGAAGCCGTTCGCTATACCGGTGACCAGGAAACCTTGCCGCTCTGCCCGCTCTGGATCGGCAAGCAGCTGCGTGAAGTCGGTACGATCAGCGGTAACGGTGCGTTTACTGGCGAACAGCTCACGCAGATGCTGGCGCAGCGAGAGTGGCGCGAAGGCTATCTTGCTGACCGCATGCAGGATGAAATTCTGCTGGAACAAATTCTGGTCGAGACAGAAGGCGAACGCGTTGGGCAGATCAACGCCCTCTCGGTGATCGAGTTTCCTGGCCATCCGCGCGCGTTCGGTGAACCCTCGCGAATCAGCTGCGTTGTGCATATTGGCGACGGCGAGTTTACCGATATTGAACGCAAGGCCGAACTGGGCGGCAACATTCACGCCAAAGGCATGATGATCATGCAGGCATTTTTGATGTCTGAGCTGCAGCTTGAGCAGCAAATCCCCTTCTCCGCCTCGCTGACGTTTGAGCAGTCCTACAGCGAAGTGGATGGCGATAGTGCCTCAATGGCGGAGCTGTGCGCCTTAATCAGCGCCCTGGCAGACGTGCCGATCAACCAGAACATTGCTATTACCGGTTCGGTCGATCAATTTGGTCGTGCTCAGCCCGTTGGCGGTCTGAACGAAAAAATTGAAGGCTTCTTCTCTGTCTGTCAGCAGCGCGGTTTAAACGGCAAACAGGGTGTGATTATTCCGGCGCCTAACGTACGCCATCTCAGCCTGTGCCAGGATATTCTGGACGCGGTTGAACAGGAACAATTCGCCATCTGGGCCATCGAAGGGATTGAGGATGCACTACCCTTACTGACAAACCTGGTTTGGGATGGCGAAGGTCAGACAACTTTGATGCAGACTATCCAGGAGCGCATTGCTCAGGCGACGCAGCAGGATGCTCGCCATCGTTATCCATGGCCGTTACGCTGGCTGGGCTGGTTCAGTTCGAACTGATCGGACTTGTTCAGCGTACACGTGTTAGCTATCCTGCGTCCTTCACTAAAATAAGGCTTACTGAGAACATGGTAGATAAACGCGAATCCTATACAAAAGAAGATCTTCTTGCCTCTGGTCGCGGAGAACTGTTTGGCGCGAAAGGCCCACAGTTACCGGCCCCGAACATGCTGATGATGGACCGTGTCGTGAAAATGACCGAAACCGGCGGCAACTTCGATAAGGGTTACGTAGAAGCAGAACTCGATATCAACCCGGACCTGTGGTTCTTCGGTTGCCACTTTATTGGCGATCCGGTAATGCCTGGCTGCCTGGGCCTGGATGCCATGTGGCAGCTGGTTGGCTTCTATCTGGGCTGGCTGGGTGGTGAAGGTAAAGGCCGCGCGCTGGGCGTTGGCGAAGTGAAATTCACTGGTCAGGTTCTGCCTACGGCGAAGAAAGTCACCTATCGTATTCACTTCAAGCGCATCGTTAACCGTCGCCTGATTATGGGCCTGGCGGATGGCGAAGTGCTGGTAGACGGTCGTCTGATCTATACCGCGAACGATCTGAAAGTGGGTCTGTTCCAGGACACTTCCGCGTTCTGATATCGCTTTAAGCGACCCCGGAAAGGCGAAACCTCCGCAGTGCGGAGGTTTCTTTTTTTAAAGAGACGTTATCAGGCTATAAGTGCCCTGTCGCCGATGGCTTCTCGCCAGCCTCCAAGCCATTGTGACCTTTGATTTATCGTCTGATAAGGACACATTTCTTTCGAACGTCCAGCGATGCCGGCCTGATAACCACGTTGATGAGCCCGTTCCAGGCGATCTCGTTTCTGTCTCTTCATGCCTCGTTTCCCTCATTCTTTTGTCTGGTGGAAAGAAAACAGTGTCCGCGCCAGATGCGCAGGCACAGATAACGAATACCCCGAATTAGTCCCAGCGTCAATGTTCAAAATTCATACGGGTGTCATATTTGTGAGCTAGCCAGAAGATCATTTGTACAAAAAATGTGACCCGGCACAAGTAACAACCTGACGCAAAAACGAAAAAAAAACCGCAATCAGCCCCAGGCCGATTGCGGTTTTTGACGATGAATTTTACTTATGGCAGTCGGGAAATTTCCCTGGCGATACTGGCTGACTCCTGCGCCCAACCCTGAGCCAGCACTTTCACCATTTCATCATAGCCATCCTTCTGCTGCTTCAGCTCCAGATGGAAAGGACGCTTAATCAGCTGTCCCTGATGATTCAACAGCCACTCGCCGCTGATGACAACCGCACCGTCATAACGGCCGTGGAAGCCCGTTACCGTGACGTTCAGCGTGTCCTGATCGCTTCCCAAAGGCTGGGAGGCAACAACCCAGCCCGGAAGCTGGCTGCCCAGATTCGCCACCAGCGTATTGCGTAACTGCTGGTCCAGCGGGCTGGCCCACAGGTTGTTGTTGGCGATAACGTACTGTACATCGCTGGTCTGATAGACCACCCCGTTGCCGGCCAGGTAATCCGGCACGGCGACCTGCTCAACCCACAGCAGACGGTTGCCCTGCGAGGCGGAACTTTGCGTAACCGCCTGCGTCACCAGAGGCAGCTGGTAGTAGCTTTTCGTTTCGCTCCCGGAGCTACAGGCCGTGAGTACCATCGCTCCTGCAATCGCTAGCCATTTTTTCATTGTTTCGCCCTCTTCGGCTCAGGATCCTTTTTATCTTTCGCTTCGAACACCAGCGCGTTGCTCTTCTCGTTGAGCGTTTTCAGAACCGGCTGCAGTTCACGCAAGACCTGATCGAGACGCTGCATATCTGCCACCATCTTGTTGTACGCCGCCGAGCCAGGCTGGAAGCCCTGCATACTGCGATTCAGCTCGCGCAGCGTTTTCTGCATATCCTGCGGCAGCTGCTGCATACTCTGGTTTGCAGTAATCTTGTTGATGTTATCCAGCGTGGTCTGCAGGCGCTGCATTGTCGCCTGGCTTTGATGTAACGAACCTGTCGCCGCCTCAATCATTGGGTTCAGCGGCAGATTGTTAATTTTATCCAGCGTTTCCATGAGACGCTGCTGGATCTGGGCCAGACCGCTGCTTACCGTTGGGATGATCTTGTAACCACCAAATTCACGCACACCGGTAATCGGCGGCGCTTTTGGATAGAAGTCCATATCGACATACAGTGCGCCGGTCACCAGGTTACCGGTTTTCAGCGAGCCGCGCAGACCGCGATTCATCAGGTCGGTGATGTGCTCGCCGATATCCTGATTCTCACCAATCTGGTTGATCAGGCGCTCAGGCTCAATGCGGATCAGCACCGGAATACGATAATCATCATCAAGCATCTGCTTAAGGCCTGGAACAAAGTAAGGCACTTGTCCCACCGTCCCCAGACGAATACCGCGGAACTCAACGGGCGCCCCAGGCTGCAGGCCACGAACAGAGTCCTTAAAGAACATCAGGTAGTCGATGTGATCGGTATAGAGTGCATCCTGAATGCTTTTTTGATCGTCGAACAGGCGGAAAGCGGTGTTCTCCGCAACCGGCTGCCCCAGGTCCAGACCTTCGGGTACGTCAAAACTCACGCCGCCGCCAAACAGTGTTGTCAGCGAGCCCATTTCTACACGCATGCCCGCCGAGGTCAGATCCACCGCGATGCCGCTGTCTTTCCAGAAACGAACGTTGGTGGTCACCAGGCGATCGTTCGGCGCATTGATGAACAGCTGATAGCTGATGGCTCTTTTCTGAGGATCGAAGGTGCTTTTCTCCACCGAACCCACGCGATAGCCGCGGAAAAGTACCGGGTCGCCCGCCGTGAGCTGTCCCGCTTTTTTACTGTCGAGGATCACGCGGATACCTTTTGCATCAGGCGGTGCGAGCGGCGGTGAATCCAGAAGCTGGTACTGCGCCGGCTGGCTGCCTTTTGCACCCGGCTGCAGTTCGATGTAGGCACCTGAGAGCAGCGTACCTAAGCCGCTGATCCCTTCACGTCCCACCTGCGGTTTAACCACCCAGAAAACAGAATCGCCGTGCAGGAGTTTTTCCATGCCGGCATTAAGACGCGCCTTAATCTCCACATGGGTTAAATCGTCGGTCAGGGTTGCGCTTTCCACCACGCCCACATCCACGCTGCGGCTTTTGATGGTCGTTTTACCGCCCTCAATTCCTTCGGCATTGGTGGTAATCAGCGTCACTTCCGGTCCCTGATGGCTGTAGTGATAAAACAGGATCCATGCACCGATCAGTGCGGTCACGATGGGAAAAATCCACACCGGCGACCAGTTTTTGACCTTCTGCACTTTCGCCTCTCCACTCTTATTTTCCATGCTCTTACTCTTCCTCATGGCTTGATTCAGGCTCACGATCCCACGATAAACGAGGGTCGAAGGTCATGGCCGCAAACATGGTCATAATGACGACCAGCGCAAACATTAAAGCCCCCATCGCAGGATAAATACTCATCAAACCGCCCATCCGCACCAGTGCAGAGAGAACGGCAATCACAAACACGTCGATCATTGACCAACGACCGACAAATTCGACCACTTCGTAAATCAGATGCATGCGTTCGCTGTCGCGTTTTCCGTGGCCTTTTGCATCCCAACAGAGCCAGGCAATGGCGATCATTTTTAAAGTGGGCACCATGATACTGGCGATGAAAATCACGCCGGCGACAGGATAGGATCCTTCGCTCCACAGCAGTATGACCCCGGCGAGGATCGTCGAGGGCATTTTGTCGCCGAGCAAATCGGTGATCATAATCGGCAGAATATTAGCGGGCAGATACAGCATGACGGACGTGACCAGCAGCGCCATCGTCCACTGCAGGCTATTTTTACGGCGAACATGGCCCTTCGTTTCGCAGCGCGGACAAACCTCAAGATCGGCGGGCAGCACGGCGGTACAGCACGGACAAGAACGGAGCCCCTGGCGGATACCCGGCACGCCGACCTTCACCGTCTGCGCGAGCGTCGGTGCCGGGGCGATATCGTCCCAGGCCCAGCGCCTGTCCACGCACTGGAAAGCACGCAGCTGTAGGACACAGTACAGACACCAGGGAATAAAGCTGCTGCCAATCCCCACGTCGCCGTACGCCATCAGCTTCACGAAACTGACCAGTATCCCTGCGAGAAAGATCTCGGCCATCCCCCAGCTTTTGAGCTGAAAAAGGATGCGCGCGAGCCGGATTTTCAGCGATGACGGCATCCTGACGCGGTTAACCAGCAGCAGGATGACGACCAGGCAAAACGCCGGGACTATCTGGACGAATAGCAGAAAAAAGGTGCCGAGGCTGGCGTAATCTTCCGAGAACATCACGCCCGGGATTTCAAGCAAATCCACCTGGCTTGTCATCCCGCCTACCTTCATATAGACGAAGGGGAAGAGATTGGAGAGCAGCAGCATGAACAGTGCTGCCAGCGCGTAAGCGGTGGGACGCTGCCGCGGCGCGTCCCACTCGGTTGTCAACGTCGCGCCACAGCGTGGACACTGGGCTTTATGTCCGTGACCAAGCTCTGGCAACGCCACGAGCATATCGCATTGCGAGCATAATATATGCCTGTCGGCATGGTGCTGGTCACACATATTTAATCCCTGTTATGCGCCGTTTTTCAGAGACTCAAGGTACTCCCAGCGCTCAAATGCTTCTTCCAGGGCTTTTTCAGCCGCGGACATTTCAGCCAGTACTTTCTGAGTATAGTCATGCGATTGGGTAAAGAATGAGGCATCAGCAACCTGCGCTTGCAGCTCCTCAAGCGCGGCCTCCAGCTCTTCAAGACGCTGAGGTAGCCCCTCCAGTTCGCGCTGCAGGTTATAGCTTAGTTTAGCCGAGGTTTTCTTGACAGTTTCTGCTTTTGTTACAGCAGGTTCAGAACTTGTTCTGGACTTCGACTGTTTCTGCGCCAGAGACTGCGACTGCTGCCCTTTTGCGTCGTGATAACCGCCCACGTACTGGCCAATTCGCCCTTCACCTTCGAAGATCCAGCACTCGGTCACGGTGTTATCCACGAACTGACGATCGTGGCTAACCAGCATCACGGTTCCCTGGTACCCATCGATCAGCTCTTCGAGTAATTCCAGCGTTTCGACATCCAAATCGTTCGTCGGTTCATCGAGGATCAACAGATTACTTGGCTTCAGGAACAGACGGGCCAGCAGAAGACGGTTACGCTCCCCGCCGGAAAGCGCGCGCACCGGTGTCATGGCGCGTTTTGGGTGGAACAGGAAGTCCTGCAGGTAGCCCAGCACGTGACGCGGCTTGCCGTTTACCATCACTTCCTGTTTACCTTCGGCGAGGTTGTCCATCACCGTGCGGTCCGGATCCAGCTCCGCGCGGTGCTGATCGAAGTAGGCCACTTCCAGCTTGGTGCCACAGTGAATGCGGCCGCTGTCGGCCTGCAGCTGGCCCAGCATCAGCTTCAGCAGCGTGGTTTTGCCGCAGCCGTTCGGGCCGATGAGCGCAATTTTGTCCCCGCGCTGAACCTGCGCGGAGAAATCTTTCACCAGCACCTTGCCGTCAACCTGGTAGTTAACGTTTTCCATTTCGAAGACAATCTTGCCGGAGCGGGACGCCTCTTCCACCTGCATTTTGGCGCTGCCCATGACTTCGCGGCGCTCGCTGCGCTCGCGACGCATCGCCTTCAGGGCACGCACGCGGCCTTCGTTACGGGTACGGCGGGCTTTGATGCCCTGGCGGATCCAGACCTCCTCCTGCGCCAGCTTGCGGTCGAACTCCGCATTCTGCAGCTCTTCCACGCGCAGGTTTTCTTCTTTCTCCAGCAGATAGGTGTCGTAATCGCCGGGATAGGTGACCAGCTTGCCGCGGTCGAGGTCGACAATGCGCGTCGCCATGTTGCGAATAAACGAACGGTCGTGCGAGATAAAGATGATGGTGCCGCTGAAGGTTTTCAGGAAACCTTCCAGCCAGTCAATCGCTTCGATATCCAGGTGGTTGGTTGGTTCGTCCAGCAGCAGTACCTTAGGGCCGCTGACCAGCGCGCGCCCCAGCGCCGCTTTACGCAGCCAGCCGCCGGAGAGCGCCGACAGCTCCATGTCGGGTTCCAGCCCAAGCTGAGCCAGCACCTCGTTAATGCGGTTTTCCAGCTGCCACAAACCGTGGTGATCGAGCATCTCCTGCACTTTCGCCAGTTCGTTGAGATTCTTGTCGCTCGGGTCGGTCATTACCAGATGCGAAATCTCGTGATAGCGCTTCAGGTACTCCGCCTGCTCGGAGATGCCTTCCGCCACGAAATCGTACACGCTGCCGGTCACATGACGCGGCGGATCCTGCTCGAGGCGGGAGACGATCAGATCCTGCTCGTATACGATGCGGCCGTCATCCAGCCCCTGCTCGCGGTTGAGGATTTTCATCAGCGTGGATTTACCCGCGCCGTTACGGCCCACCAGACAGACGCGCTCGTTATCTTCGATATGCAGTTCCGCATTATCGAGAAGCGGTGAGTCGCTGAAAGAGAGCCACGCACCGTGCATACTAATTAATGACATTTATTTTTCCTTTCAGACCGCGGTAATCAACCAGCAGTTATGAATTTGACGGTTACGGGCGAAGTCCTGAGACAGCGTTTTTTCGACTGATTTCTTGTGCTTTCAGTCCCAGGGCTGCCAGGCCGTCATGATCCATACGGAAACCGCGTTTGTTATTCGAGAACATAATGGTGCCGCCTTTGCGCAGCAGGCGCTTTAGGTCGGTCATCAGGCGCAGGTGATCGCGTTGAACGTCAAAGCTATCCTCCATGCGCTTGGAGTTAGAGAAGGTCGGCGGATCGATAAAGATCAGGTCGAACTGCTCGTCGGTATCGCGCAGCCAGCCCAGCACGTCGGCCTGCATCAGGCGATGCTGACGTCCGGTTAAGCCGTTCAGACGCAGGTTACGCTCGGCCCACTCGAGATAAGTGCGGGACATATCCACCGTGGTAGTGCTGCGCGCACCGCCGAGACCGGCATGCACGCTGGCGCTACCGGTGTAGGAGAACAGGTTGAGGAAATCTTTGCCCTTGCTCATCTGGCCGAGCATGCGGCGGGCGATGCGGTGGTCGAGGAACAGGCCGGTATCAAGATAGTCGGTCAGGTTCACCCACAGGCGAGCGTTGTATTCGCCCACTTCGATAAAGTCGCCCTTTTCGCCCATCTTCTGGTACTGGTTTTTACCCTTCTGACGCTCGCGGGTTTTCAGCACCAGCTTGTTCGGCGCAATCCCCAGCACGGCAATGGTGGCCGCAATGACGTCCAGCATGCGCTGGCGCGCTTTTTGCGCATCAATGGTTTTCGGTGGAGCATATTCCTGAATCACCACCCAGTCCGCATAGCGGTCAACCGCCACGTTGTACTCCGGCAGGTCGGCATCGTACAGGCGATAACACTCGATCCCTTCCTGCTTCGCCCATTTTTCAAATTTCTTCAGGTTTTTGCGCAGGCGGTTGGCGTAATCCTCTGCCACGCCGGTTGGCTTGCTGTCCGCCGCTTTCTCTGCCAGATGATAGTTTTTCTGCACGCAGTCCAGCGGGCCGTTTTTCGCTTTAAACTGGCGATCGGCTCGCAGCTGAAGGCAGCTCAGCAGCTCCGGCGAGGCGCTGAACAGAGACAGATTCCAGCCGCCGAAGTAGTCCTTCATATTGCGGCCCAGCAGGCTGTGCAGGGCAATCAGCGCAGGCTCGCTGTCCAGACGCTCGCCGTATGGCGGGTTGCTGATTACGGTCCCGTACGGGCCCTTCGGCAGCGGGTTGGTCAGGTTCGCTACGTCTTTCACCTCGAAGGTGACCAGCTCGCCGATACCGGCGCGACGGGCGTTGCTGCGCGCGCGTTCAATTACGCGCGGGTCGCTATCCGAACCGTAGAAGTGAGAGGTATACTCCGCAAGGCCCTTACGCGCGCGGGTCTGTGCGTCGTCTTTAACCTCTTTCCAGAGCGCTTCGTCGTGCTGCGCCCAGCCTTTGAAGCCCCAGTGGCCGCGGTGCAGCCCCGGCGCACGGTCGGTTGCCAGCATTGCGGCCTCAATCAGCAGCGTACCGGAGCCACACATTGGGTCGAGCAGCGGCGTGCCCGGCTGCCAGCCGGAGCGCATCACGATGGCGGCGGCCAGGGTTTCTTTGATCGGCGCCATACCGGTGCGATCGCGGTAGCCGCGCAGGTGCAGACCCGCGCCGCTCAGATCGAGGGAGATGCTCGCCGTGTCGCCGTTCAGCCAGACGTTGATACGCAGGTCCGGGTTTTCGCGATCGACGTTCGGACGTTCCTTATTTTTACGCGTGAAGCAGTCCACAATGGCGTCTTTTACGCGCAGGGCGCCGTACTGGCTGTTGCGGATCTCGTCGTTCACGCCGTTGAAATGCACCGCGAAGGTGGCGTTAGGCGTGAAGATCTCTGTCCAGTCGATCATCTGTACGCCGGTGTAGAGATCCAGGTCGCTATAGACCTTGCATTCCTTCATCGGCAGCATGATGCGCGACGCCAGACGGCTCCACATCAGGCTCTGGTAAATAAGCCGCGTGTCGCCCTCAAAATGGACACCACCCTGAACCACCTGGCACTCTTGCGCGCCCAGGCTTTCCAGTTCAGTTTTTAACAGCTCTTCCAGCCCACGGGCCGTACTGGCAAACAGAGAATTCATATCGTCACTTTTACTCTAAGAAAATTGTTGCGCATTATAGCTAATATGGCGTGTATGTCATAAAGTTGAAGGCTTATTTTCATTCGAGGGAGTGTGCAGTGGCGACGTTATCCAGGCTTTTTATTCATCCGGTGAAATCCATGCGCGGCATCGGCGTCACTCACGCGCTGGCAGACATGAGCGGGTTCGCCTTCGATCGTATTTTTATGGTCACCGAGCCTGACGGTACGTTTATCACCGCACGCCAGTTCCCTCAGATGGTTCGCTTTACCCCTTCCCCGCTTCACGACGGTTTGCATCTGACCGCACCGGACGGTTCCAGCGCGGTGATTCGCTTTGCGGATTTTGCGGCTGTCGACGCGCCAACGGAAGTATGGGGCAACCATTTCACCGCGCGCATCGCCCCGGATGAAATTAACCGCTGGCTGAGCGGCTTCTTCTCCCGCGACGTGCAGCTGCGGTGGGTTGGGCCGGAACTGACGCGTCGCGTAAAGCGCCACGACGCCGTTCCCCTCTCCTTCGCGGATGGCTTCCCGTTCCTGCTCACCAACGAAGCGTCTCTGCGTGATTTACAGAATCGCTGTAAAGCCAGCGTACAGATGGAACAGTTCCGCCCGAATCTGGTCGTGACCGGAGCGGACGCCTGGGATGAAGACACCTGGAAAGTCATCCGCATTGGCAGCGTCATCTTTGATGTCGTCAAACCCTGCAGCCGCTGCATTTTCACCACGATAAGCCCTGAGAAAGGCCAGAAGCATCCTTCTGGCGAGCCGCTGAAAACGCTGCAATCGTTCCGTACCGCGCAGGACAACGGCGATGTCGATTTCGGCCAGAACCTGATCCCGCGATCCAGCGGCGCAATCCGCGTAGGCGATGAGGTTGAAATTCTCGCCCGCGGGCCGGCGCGAGTGTACGGCTCAGGCCAGGAAGAAGAAATGGTCGAGGTTGAGACGAATGTCGCCACTGCGGTGGATATTCACTGGCAGGGCAAGGTTATTCGTGGCAACAATCAGCAGGTTTTACTGGAGCAGCTGGAGCAAGCCGGTATTCGCGTACCGTATTCCTGCCGCGCGGGAATTTGCGGATGCTGCCGCATCAAGCTGCTGGAGGGAGAAGTGAGTGCGCTGAAAAAATCTGCAATTGGAAATGACGGCACAATCCTGTGCTGTAGCTGCGTACCGAAAACGTCGGTACAACTGGAAGCTTAAACCGCTTGTTCGAGGCTGAAGGCATCGACGTGCAGCTGTGGCTTCAACCTGTCATTCATGACTTTGATCGCATCACCTAACTGCATTACACGCCCGGCAATCGTCACGCCGGGCTGCGCCAGCAGACAGAGTGCGGCATTTTCGCCCGGCTCAACCACTAACAGGCTCACCTCTTCGGCGGTATCGCTCAGGTTAACGCTGGCCGCATCGCCCGTTGCTGGCGTCCAGTCCATGCCGTGAGGCAGGAAATGCCAGCTTTTCGGCATTTGCGGTTTCAGGAAACGGATAGCCACCAGCGCATTTAATACCAGTTCGGCACGCTGCTCTTTAGAGAGCATCAGGTCGCGGCATTTTTCTTCAAAGGAGAAATAAAGCGCCGCATCGTCAACGCAAAAGCCCGATGGAGAAAACGCGTCCGGGGTTAACATTCGGCGGGCAAAACGAGAACGAAACAACATGCCATTGGCTAAATCGAGCATCATACGGTCATGCTCGTCGCAAAAATACCAGCGCCAGTTATCGTCAGGTTTAATTCGCATGTGTCTCTCCCGTCCCCAAACGTCCTGTACTAAAAATGTCCTGTTCGCCGCTTCGTTTATAACACTAGTAATAAAAGACGATAATGTCTAAATAAGCAACAGTGACGGAATATAAAACAACCAGGGCTGGAAATAAAGCCCTGGTTGTCTGATTAAGAAAAAAGATCAGATATGCGTAACGATTTCTTTAATCAAAGGCGGGCCTTTAAAAATAAAGCCGGAATAGATTTGCACCAGTGACGCACCGGCCGCCATCTTCTCGCGCGCAGCAATCACCGAGTCGATACCGCCGACGCCAATAATCGGTAAACGGCCTTTTAATTCCGCAGACAGCGCGCGAATAATTTCGGTGCTTTTTAATTGTACCGGACGGCCACTTAACCCACCCGCTTCGTCACAGTTTTTCATTCCCTGAACGAGCGAACGATCGAGCGTGGTATTCGTTGCAATCACCCCGTCAATATTATGGCGAACCAAACTGTCGGCAACCTGGATCAATTCTTCGACAGAAAGATCCGGCGCGATCTTCACCGCGACCGGAACATATTTATGGTGGATCGCCTGGAGTTCATTTTGTTTATTTTTAATGGCGCTCAGAAGATCGTCCAGCGCTTCGCCATATTGTAAGGAGCGCAGCCCAGGGGTATTGGGTGAGGAAATATTCACCGCGATGTACCCGGCATAGGCGTAGACTTTTTCCATACAAATCAGGTAGTCATCTTTACCCTGCTCAACCGGCGTATCTTTATTTTTGCCAATATTGATGCCTAACACCCCATCAAAATGGGCTTTCTTCACGTTCTCTACCAGATGATCAACGCCGAGGTTATTAAAGCCCATGCGGTTGATCAACCCTTCGGCTTCGACCAGGCGGAACAGGCGCGGCTTGTCATTTCCCGGCTGCGGGCGCGGCGTGACGGTACCAATTTCGATGGAGCCAAAGCCCATCGCGCCCAGGGCATCAATGCACTCGCCATTTTTGTCCAGACCGGCCGCCAGACCCAGCGGATTTTTAAAGGTCAGCCCCATGCACTGCACAGGCTTTTCCGGCACGTTTTGACGCACCAGGGCCGCCAGCGGCGTTCCGGTAATACGACGTAATTGCTGGAATGTAAATTCATGAGCGCGCTCGGGGTCGAGCTGGAAAAGGGCTTTACGAACGAAGGGGTAGTACATGAACTCTCCTGGATTCCCGGTGTGCAAACCGGGAGGGGATTATGGGCGATCCCGTCACGAAAGGGAATTGACCTGCGGCAAAAAAATCGGCGTAAAACGCAATCGTTTACCTCCCACTCTCTTTCTTATGCAGTTTTTCGCAGTTTAATTGCGGATAAATCATTTAGTGGAATAACCGCCCGGTGTCACACTCCTGAAAATTGTTATGAATGTTAGACAAAAGCAAACAATTAGTTATAAGGAGGAAGTATGCGCGTCATTACCCTGGCCGGAAGTCCACGATTCCCTTCGCGTTCCAGCGCCCTGCTGGAATATGCCCGCGACAAGCTCAATGCCCTGGACGTCGAAGTGTGCCACTGGAATCTGCATAACTTCGAACCTGAAGATTTGCTGTATGCCCGCTTCGACAGCCCCGCGTTGAAAACCCTCACTGAGCAGCTCAAGGAAGCGGACGGCCTCATCGTTGCGACCCCGATTTATAAAGCCTCTTTTTCGGGCGCGCTGAAAACGCTGCTCGATCTTCTCCCCGAGCGCGCACTGGACGGCAAAGTGGTTCTGCCGCTGGCAACGGGCGGCACGGTGGCCCATTTACTGGCGGTGGATTACGCCCTGAAGCCGGTGCTGAACGCCCTGAAGGCGCAGGAGATCCTTCACGGCGTTTTCGCGGATGATTCGCAGGTCATTGACTACCAGCATAAGCCGCACTTCACGCCGAATCTGCAAACGCGCCTTGATGCCTCGCTGGAAACTTTCTGGCACGCGCTGCATCGCCGGGATATCCAGGTTCCTTCTTTTAATCCGCCGCAGGGAGTCGCACATGTTTAAAACCTTAACCCGCCTCGGACTGGCTGGCCTGATGGCGTTTACCTCGCTGGCCCATGCCGCAGAAACGGCTCCGGAAAGTTTACGCATCGGGTATCAGAAAGGCAGCGTCAGCATGGTGCTGGCAAAAAGCCACCAGCTGCTGGAAAAACGCTTCCCGGACACCAAATTCTCCTGGGTGGAGTTCCCGGCAGGGCCGCAGATGCTGGAGGCCCTGAACGTGGGCAGTATCGATCTTGGCAGCACGGGCGATATTCCCCCCATTTTCGCCCAGGCCGCGGGAGCGGACCTCGTCTATGTAGGCGTTGAGCCGCCTAAGCCGAAGGCCGAGGTGATTCTGGTGCCTGAAAACAGCGATATTAAAAGCGTCGCCGATCTCAAAGGCCATAAGGTCGCATTCCAGAAGGGCTCCAGCTCGCACAACCTGCTGCTGCGCGCCTTACAGGAAGCCGGGCTCAAGTTCACCGACATTCAGCCCGTTTACCTGACGCCCGCCGACGCGCGCGCCGCGTTCCAGCAGAAGAACGTTGATGCCTGGGCTATCTGGGATCCGTACTACTCCGCGGCATTACTGCAGGGTGGCGTACGGGTGCTGAAAGACGGTACCACGCTGAAGCAAACCGGTTCGTTCTACCTCGCCTCACGCCCTTACGCCGAAAAAAACGGCTCGTTTATTCAGGGCGTACTGGATACCTTTACGCAGGCAGATGCCCTGACCCAGAGCCAGCGTCAGGCGAGCATCGCCCTGCTGGCAAAAACCATGGGCTTACCTGAGCCGGTGATCGCGAGCTACCTCAGTCACCGTCCGCCCACCACCATTGCGCCTGTCGACGCGCACGTCGCCGCGCTTCAGCAACAGACCGCTGACCTCTTCTATCAAAACCGCCTGGTACCAAAACAGGTCGATATTCGCGAACGCATCTGGCAGCCCGCTGGCAAAGAAGGAGCTAAATCATGAGTCTGAATCTTTTCTGGTTTTTACCCACCCACGGTGATGGACACTATCTTGGTACAGAAGAGGGCTCGCGCCCGGTTGACCATGGCTACCTGCAGCAGATTGCGCAGGCGGCGGACCGAATCGGCTTCACCGGGGTGCTGATCCCAACCGGACGCTCATGTGAAGATGCCTGGCTGGTGGCCGCGTCGATGATCCCGGTCACTCAGCGCCTTAAATTCCTGGTTGCATTGCGCCCGAGCGTCGTTTCACCCACCGTGGCGGCGCGTCAGGCAGCAACGCTGGACAGGCTCTCCAACGGCCGCGCTCTGTTTAACCTGGTGACGGGCAGCGATCCGCAGGAGCTGGCGGGTGACGGCGTGTTCCTCGACCATACCGAGCGCTATGAAGCCTCCGCCGAATTTACCCGCGTCTGGCGACGCCTGCTGGAAGGCGAAACCGTCACCTTTGAAGGTAAGCATATTCACGTTCGCGACGCGAAGCTCTACTTCCCGCCGGTGCAGCAGCCGCGCCCTCCGCTCTATTTTGGCGGATCGTCGGATGTGGCCCAGGATCTGGCCGCCGAGCAGGTCGATCTCTATCTGACCTGGGGCGAGCCTCCCGAGCTGGTGAAAGAGAAAATTGCCCAGGTCCGCGCCAAAGCCGCCGCCCATGGCCGCAAGGTGCGCTTCGGGATTCGCCTGCACGTGATTGTGCGCGAAACCAATGAAGAAGCCTGGCAGGCGGCAGACCGTCTGATCTCCCATCTGGACGATGAAACCATTGCGAAGGCGCAGGCTGCGTTTGCCAAAACCGACTCCGTCGGGCAGCACCGCATGGCCTCTCTGCACAACGGCAAGCGCGAGAATCTGGAGATCAGCCCGAACCTGTGGGCGGGCGTGGGTCTGGTACGCGGCGGCGCGGGCACGGCGCTGGTCGGCGACGGGCCAACCGTGGCTGCACGTATTAATGAATACGCTGACCTGGGCATCGACAGCTTTATTCTCTCCGGTTACCCGCACCTGGAAGAGGCCTACAGGGTGGGCGAGCTGTTATTCCCGCATCTGGATGTCGCCGTTCCGGAAATCCCGCAGCCGCAGCGGCTCCAGCTGCAGGGCGAAGCCGTGGCAAACGAGTTTATTCCGCGCAAAGCCGCACAGAGCTAAGGAGTGACCATGTCTGCCACCTCACAAAATGGCTGCTACGCGCCGCCCCGTGGTTTTTGCCCGTCGGCATCGTGGCGCTCTGGCAGCTCGCGTCGACCACCGGCTGGCTGTCGAGCCGCATTTTGCCCTCTCCGGAGGGCGTTATCGAAGCGTTCTGGTCGCTGAGCGTCAGCGGAGAGCTGTGGCAACATCTGGCGATCAGCTCCTGGCGCGCGGTGATTGGGTTTTCCATCGGCGGCAGCATCGGTCTGGTGCTGGGTCTGATCAGCGGCCTTTCACGCTGGGGGGAAAGGCTGCTGGATACCTCCATCCAGATGCTGCGCAACGTGCCGCATCTGGCGCTGATCCCGCTGGTCATTTTGTGGTTTGGGATCGATGAGAGCGCCAAAATCTTCCTCGTGGCGCTGGGCACGTTGTTCCCGATATACATCAACACCTGGCACGGCATCCGCAATATCGATCGCGGTCTGGTGGAGATGGCGCGCAGCTACGGCTTATCGGGTTTTTCCCTCTTTGCTCACGTGATTCTGCCGGGCGCCCTGCCCTCCATTATGGTCGGGGTGCGCTTTGCGCTCGGCCTGATGTGGCTGACGCTGATTGTAGCGGAGACTATCTCGGCCAACTCCGGTATTGGCTACCTGGCGATGAACGCCCGCGAATTCCTGCAAACGGACGTGGTGGTGGTCGCCATCATTCTGTATGCACTGCTCGGCAAACTCGCCGACGTCAGCGCACAGTGGCTGGAGCGCAGCTGGCTGCGCTGGAACCCGGCCTATACCCTTCAGGAGGCGAAAGCATGAATACCGCACGACTAAATCAGGGCACGCCGCTGCTGCTGAACGGCGTAACCAAACGCTACGGCGAAAACACCATTCTTAACGGGCTGGATCTGCACATTCCCGCCGGCCAGTTTGTGGCTGTAGTCGGGCGCAGCGGCGGCGGAAAAAGCACACTCCTGCGTCTTTTAGCCGGGCTGGAGGCCCCCAACGGTGGAGAGATTCTGGCAGGAACCACGCCGCTGGCCAATATTCAGGACGATACGCGCATGATGTTTCAGGATGCGCGCCTGCTGCCGTGGAAAACGGTGATTGATAACGTCGGGCTGGGGCTCAAAGGCAACTGGCGGGATGAAGCCCGTCAGGCGCTGGCCGCCGTCGGGCTGGAAAACCGTGCAGGTGAATGGCCTGCGGCGCTGTCGGGCGGCCAGAAGCAGCGCGTGGCGCTGGCGCGAGCGTTGATTCACCGTCCCGGCCTGCTGCTGCTTGATGAGCCGCTCGGCGCTCTTGATGCCCTGACGCGGATAGAAATGCAGGATCTGATTGAATCCCTCTGGCAGGCGCACGGCTTTACGGTACTGCTGGTGACGCATGACGTGAGCGAAGCCGTGGCGATGGCGGACCGGGTATTGCTTATAGAAAACGGGAAAATCGGTTTGGATCTGACGGTGGATATCCCGCGCCCTCGTCGCGTGGGCTCGGCCAGACTGGCGGAGCTGGAAGCCGAAGTGCTGGATCGGGTGATGAAACGTGGGGAAGCGGAGATTCAGCGGATAAAGGCCAATGCCTGATGCCCTCTCCCACAGGGAGAGGGAGAAAACCGATGCCCCGCGCCCCCACGTAGGCCCGGTAAGCGCAGCGCCACCGGGCATTTTTTTTTACATCAGGCCAGCGCCTTAGCAATCTTCTCATACAGATCGCCAGACAGATTTTCCAGCCCTTTCAGTTGCTCAAGCGCGGCGCGCATCTTCGCCTGACGATGCGCATCATAGCGTTTCAGGCGGATCAGCGGCTCAATCAGACGTGATGCAACCTGCGGGTTACGGCTGTTCAGCTCGGTGAGCATTTCAACCATAAATTGGTATCCGCTGCCGTCTTCGGCGTGGAACGCGGCCGGGTTACTGCTGGCAAATGCGCCAATCAGCGAGCGAACGCGGTTCGGGTTGCTCATGGTGAACGAACGGTGCTTCAGCAGGCTGCGAACCTTACTAAGCGCATCGGCCGCCGGGCTGGTCGCCTGCAGAATAAACCACTTGTCCATCACCAGGCCATCCTGGTGCCACTTGTCGTCATACTCCTGCATCAACGCATCGCGGCACGGCAGTTCAGCGGCAACGCTTGCCGCCAGGGCCGCGAGCGCATCAGTCATGTTATCCGCTTCGTGATACTGCTTGCTCACCAGCGTGTTCGCCAGTTCGGCCTCACCAAACGCAAGATAGCGCAGGCAGGTATTGCGCAGGGTACGCTTGCCGATATCCGCATGCTCCACGCGATACGCGTCAAGCTTGTTAGCGTTGTATAGCGCCAGGAATTCATCCGCCAGTTCGGTCGCCAGCGTGCGGGTCAGCGCTTCGCGCACTGCCACGATGGCAATCGGGTCGATGATGTCGAACAGCTCCGCAATTTCAGTCGCGGACGGCAGCGTCAGAATTTCAGCCGCCAGCGCCGGGTCAATCTTCTCATCCAGCAGGATGGCGCGGAACGCGTCTGCCACATGCACCGGCAGCGTCAGCGGCTGGCCCTGCTGGTAGCGGTTCACGTTAAGCTTGATGTAGGTTGCCAGCAGGCTCTGCGCCGCGTCCCAGCGGGAGAAATCGTTGCGCGCGTGACGCATCAGGAACGTCAGCTGCTGATCGCTCCACTTGTACTCCAGCTTCACCGGCGCGGAGAACTCGCACAGCAGCGCAGGCACCGGCTGGAAGTAGACGTTATCGAAGATAAAGGTCTGCTCTGCCTGGGTCACGTTCAGCACGTGGTGCACCGGGTGGCCGCCCTTCTGTAGCGGGATGACGTTGCCTTCGTTGTCGTACAGCTCAATGCTGAACGGAATGTGCAGCGGATATTTTTCTTCCTGCTCGGCGGTTGGCGGCGTGCGCTGGCTGATGGTCAGGGTGTACTGCTCGGTTTCCGGGTTGTAGTCGTCCTTAACGGTGACAATCGGGGTCCCGGCCTGGCTGTACCAGCGGCGGAAGTGAGAAAGATCAACGTTGGACGCGTCTTCCATCGCCTGCACGAAGTCGTCGCAGGTAGCCGCGCTGCCGTCGTGACGTTCGAAGTAAAGCTGCATCCCTTTCTGGAAATTCTCTTCACCCAGCAGGGTGTGGATCATGCGGATAATTTCAGCGCCCTTCTCGTACACCGTCAGGGTGTAAAAGTTATTCATCTCAATGACTTTATCCGGACGGATCGGGTGCGCCATCGGGCTGGCGTCTTCGGCAAACTGCAGCCCGCGCATGGTGCGCACGTTGTTGATGCGGTTGACCGCCCGCGAGCCCAGATCGGAGCTGAACTCCTGATCGCGGAACACGGTCAGCCCCTCTTTCAGGCTGAGCTGGAACCAGTCGCGGCAGGTGACGCGGTTACCGGTCCAGTTATGGAAATACTCGTGGCCGATAACGCGTTCGATATCGAGGTAGTCTTTATCGGTGGCGGTATCGGTACGCGCCAGCACGTACTTAGAGTTAAAGATGTTAAGGCCTTTATTCTCCATCGCGCCCATGTTGAAGAAGTCGACGGCGACGATCATATAGATATCGAGATCGTATTCGAGGCCGAAACGCTCTTCATCCCACTTCATGGAGTTAATGAGTGAAGTCATCGCCCACGGCGCGCGGTCAAGGTTGCCGCGGTCAACGAACAGCTCCAGCGCCACTTCGCGGCCAGAGCGGGTTTTGAAGGTATCGCGCAGCACGTCGAAATCACCCGCCACCAGCGCAAACAGGTAGCACGGTTTCGGGAACGGATCCTGCCACTGCACCCAGTGACGGCCATTTTCCAGCTCGCCCTCACCCACGCGGTTACCGTTGGAGAGCAGGAACGGATAGAGGGTTTTATCGGCAATGATTTTGGTGGTAAAGCGCGCCAGCACGTCCGGGCGGTCCAGGTACCAGGTAATGTGGCGGAAGCCTTCGGCTTCACACTGGGTACAGAGCGCCACGCCTGACTGGTAAAGCCCTTCCAGCGCCGTGTTGGCGGCAGGGCTGATTTCATTCACGATGCGCAGCGTAAAGCGTTCCGGCAGGTTGTCGATGACCAGCTGGTTGCCTTCTTCTTTATAATCTGACCAGGCTTCATCGTTAATGTGCAGGGAGACCAGCGTCAGGTCTTCGCCATCCAGACGCAGCGGTACGGCAGTCGCGCTGTGGCGCGTCACCTGGCTTACCGCCGTCACAACGGTTTTTGTGGCATCCAGGTCAAAAGTCAGGTCGATATCGCTAATCAGGTATTCCGGCGCACGGTAGTCGTGGCGGTATTTGGCTTGTGGCTGTTGTGTCATAGAAAACCTTATGCATCGTTTGTCGAGTAACGTTTCAATATATTCCTGTTGCGTAAAACGCGCTATGCAGAATGTTCATCTTTTCAGGCTTAAACACCTTTTTCGCTACATTTGTATAACACGGGGCACGAAATGCTCTCGACCATAAAGTGTGCTTATGTTGTGATCGGGGTTCAATAAATCACTAAACAAGGTATACTCCGGAGTTGTTTATTGTACTAAACGCTCCCGTGAGAGGATGCTACAGCGCACCTATGACTCAATTCGCTTCTCCGGTTCTGCATACGTTGCTGGATACCGACGCGTATAAACTGCATATGCAGCAAGCCGTTTTCCACCATTACTATGACGTTCACGTCGCGGCGGAATTCCGCTGCCGTGGTGACGACTTGCTCGGTATCTACGCAGACTCCATTCGTGAACAGGTCAATGCTATGCAGCATCTGACGCTGCAGGACGAGGAATATCAGTGGCTTTCTAGCCTGCCTTTCTTCAAAGCCGACTACCTGAACTGGCTGCGCGACTTCCGCTATAAGCCGGAGCAGGTCACCGTGGTTAACGATAACGGCAAGCTGGATATTCGCCTTGCAGGTCCGTGGCGGGAAGTGATCATGTGGGAAGTGCCGCTTCTGGCGGTAATCAGTGAACTGGCTCACCGCTACCGTTCCCCGGAAACGGGCGTAGCGCAGGCGGTGGCCTCGCTGGAAAAGAAACTCGCTGACTTCTCCACGCTGACCGCAGGGCTGGACATGTCCCGCTTCCGCCTGATGGACTTTGGCACCCGCCGCCGTTTTTCGCGCGACGTACAGGAGGCCATCGTTAAACGTCTGCAGCAGGAGCCGTGGTTCGTGGGCACCAGTAACTACGATCTGGCCCGTCGCCTCAATCTGACGCCAATGGGTACCCAGGCGCACGAATGGTTCCAGGCGCATCAGCAAATTAGCCCTGACCTCGCCAACAGCCAGCGGGCAGCGCTGGCCGCATGGCTTGAGGAGTACCCGAGTCAACTCGGAATTGCCCTCACGGACTGTATTACGATGGATGCCTTCCTGCGCGACTTTGGACCTGAATTTGCGGAGCGTTATCAGGGGTTGCGCCACGATTCCGGAGATCCGGTTGAGTGGGGTGAGAAGGCGATTGCCCATTACGAGAAACTGGGCATTGACCCGATGAGCAAGGTGCTGGTCTTCTCCGATAATCTCGATCTGGCGAAAGCCGTCGAACTCTATCGCCATTTCAACGCCAGAGTGAACCTGAGCTTCGGGATCGGTACCCGGTTGACCTGCGACATTCCTCAGGTAAAACCTCTGAATATCGTGATAAAGCTGGTGGAATGTAACGGCAAACCGGTGGCGAAACTCTCCGACAGCCCGGGCAAAACCATCTGCCATGACAAGGCGTTTGTCCGCGCGTTGCGCAAAGCCTTCGATCTTCCCCAGATCAAAAAAGCCAGTTAAGCGCTTAAGGGAGCCTTCATGGCTCCCCTCTTCTTATTTATTTCTCAATTCT
>OKVS01000156.1_pt1 | contig 32840 bp, 34 predicted proteins | sample 1606911 | NCBI WGS metagenome assembly OKVS01 (sample SAMN03281016, study PRJEB24777) | human gut metagenome | isolation source: fecal sample PR161 from 1 month old female Malay infant, caesarean... | reverse complement strand
CCACGCGATAGAAGCGTTCGGTCAGACGCGGAATATGCCTCCGCGCGATCCCGGCCCGTTGTCCTCCACGCTAAACTCGGCCCCCGTTGGGGTATGCTGCCAGCGCACCACGATCTCCGTCCCTTCCGGCGTATGGTTTACCGCGTTATACACCAGGTTGGAGATAGCGCTGCGCAGCTCATCTTCACTGCCCAGCACCTTTAGCGTGTTGTCGACCTCAAAGGTCAGGTGATGCTTTTTGTGGCTTAACGTCTGCGCTTCACGCTCCACGACCCGCAGCATCATCGGCACATCAATAGTGTCATTCAGCGCGAGCGTGGGTGCCGCTTCAATCTTCGAGAGCGTCAGCAGCTGCTTCACCAGGCCTTCCATCCGGTGCGTTTGCTCGCGCATGGTGTGCAGCGCTTTTTCACGCGGCGCACCTTCCAGCGTTTGCTCCTGCATCATCTCCAGGTAGCCTTGAAGCACGGTCAGCGGGGTACGCAATTCGTGACTGACGTTGGCGAAGAAGTTGCGGCGCGCCCCTTCCAGCTGGTGCATCTGGGTGACATCGCGCGCCACCATCAGCCACTGCTTGTCGCTGTAGGGCATCACGCGGATTTCCAGATGGCGACCGTTATTGAGCTTGAGATTGTGCGGACGGGTAAAAATCACGCTTTTTCAGATACAGCGTAAACTCGGGATAACGCAGAAGGTTGAGGATATTCTGGCCATTATCGTCCGGCCAGCGCAGGCCCAGCAGCTGCTGCGCCAGGCCGTTACACCAGAAGATCGTCCCTTCTTCGGTGGTCAGAATGACCGCATCCGGTAGCGACTCCGCACCGCTGCGAAAACGCTTAATCAGGCTTCCCAGCTCGCGGCGGCGCTTTTTATTTCGCATCTGCATCTGATGCAGACCGTACAGCAGCGGCTCCCAGCTGCCGCTTCCGGGCGGCGGCGTCATGCTTCGGTCAACCCACAGCCACCAGGAGAGACGCAGCAGGTTCCAGAAATGCCAGATCAGCAGCCCGGTCACAGACGCCAGCAGAAACCACGGCAGATGCCCAAGTAAGGCCCCCAGAAGAAGGGCCGGAATACAGCATAAGATCAGTTCAAAGACGAGCCTTTTCCATGACAGACGTTCCAGCACGCGTCACACTCCTGTCATTATTCAGAAACGGGTCGAGAAACGATAACCCGTACCGCGGACCGTCTGTACCATGCGATCGTGGCCGCTCAGTTCCAGCGCTTTACGCAGGCGGCGGATATGTACGTCAACCGTCCGGTCTTCGACATACACGTTAGTTCCCCAGACGTTATTCAGCAACTGCTCGCGGCTGTAAACACGCTCCGGGTGAGTCATAAAGAAATGCAGGAGTTTGAATTCGGTAGGCCCCATGTCGAGGGGATTTTCGCCCGTCATAACACGGTGCGAGGTAGGATCAAGGCTCAGGCCCTGCATCTCAATGACCTCTTCCACCGCCATCGGTGAAATACGGCGCATCACAGCTTTAATACGGGCAACCAGCTCTTTCGGTGAGAAGGGTTTGGTAATGTAATCATCCGCGCCGGTCTCAAGGCCGCGCACGCGATCTTCCTCTTCACCGCGCGCGGTAAGCATGACAACGGGGATATCGCGGGTCATCGCTTCACGCTTGAGGTGTTTGATAAACTGCAGTCCGGAGCCGCCAGGCAACATCCAGTCAAGCAGGATCAGATCGGGCCAGGGTTCATTCAGCTGGTTCACCGCGCTGTCATAATCTTCCGCTTCAACCGGCTGGAAGCCATTTTGTTCGAGCACGAAGCACACCATTTCACGAATTGGAGCTTCATCTTCTACGACCAGAATACGTCTCGCCATACTTTGCCCTGTCTTATCTTATTTAAGTTACAAGTTTGTAATGCGGCGCCATTATGCGTCAGATTTATGACAGATTTATGAAAATCAGTACCACTATAAATGGCAAACTGTTGTTTTATTACAGCGGTTATTTTCCTTTCCCTGACAGTTTATAATCGCCCGCATCGTTTTTCGCCATGGATCTCCTATGCGCATACTTCACACCTCGGACTGGCATCTGGGTCAAAATTTTTACAGCAAAAGCCGTGCGGCTGAACATGAAGCGTTCCTGAACTGGCTTCTGGAAACGGCCCAGGCGCACGAGGTGGATGCCATTATTGTGGCGGGTGACATCTTTGATACCGGTTCGCCGCCGAGCTATGCGCGTGAACTGTATAACCGCTTCGTGGTCAACCTGCAGCAGACCGGCTGTCATCTGGTGATTGTCGCCGGTAACCATGACTCCGTCGCCACGCTCAATGAATCCCGCGACATCCTGGCGTTTCTCAATACCACCGTGGTCGCCAGCGCCGGGCACGCGCCGCAGATCCTGAAAAAACGCGACGGGTCGCCGGGGGCGGTACTGTGTCCGATTCCCTTTTTACGTCCGCGCGACATCGTGCAAAGCCAGGCGGGACTGTCGGGCGCGGAAAAGCAGCAGCATTTATTGCAGGCCATCACCGACTACTATCACCAGCAGCACGCGGAAGCCTATGCCCTGCGCGGTGAACAGGCCATTCCGGTCATTGCCACCGGGCACCTCACCACCGTCGGGGCCAGCAAAAGTGACGCGGTCCGCGAGATCTATATCGGTACGCTGGACGCCTTTCCGGCGCAAAACTTCCCGCCCGCGGACTACATCGCGCTCGGGCACATTCACCGCGCCCAGGTCATCGGCGGCTGCGAGCATATCCGCTACAGCGGCTCGCCGCTGCCGCTGAGCTTCGATGAAACCGGCAAAGCGAAATCGGTGCATCTGGTGAGCTTTGATGAGGGCAAACTCAGCGCCGTCGAGACGCTGGAAGTGCCGGTCACCCAGCCGCTGGCGGTGCTGAAGGGCGATCTGGCTGCCATCACCGCCCAGCTTGAGCAGTGGCGCGGCGCTGAGCTTAACCCGCCCGTCTGGCTGGATATTGAAATCACCACCGATGACTACCTGCACGATATGCAGCGGAAAATTCAGGTGCTGACCGAAGAGTTGCCGGTTGAGGTGCTGCTGGTGCGCCGCAGCCGCGAGCAGCGCGAGAAAATTCTGCTCGGCGCCCAGCGCGAAACGCTGAGCGAACTGCGCGTAGAAGAGGTGTTCGAGCGCCGACTGTCGCAGGAAGAGATCGATGATGCGAAGCGCGTCAGGCTCAACGAGCTGTTCAGCCATACTCTGCACGCCCTCAATGACGAGGAAGAAAACGCATGAAAATTCTGAGCCTGCGCCTGAAAAATCTCAACTCCCTCAAGGGCGAGTGGAAAATTGACTTCACCGCGGAGCCTTTTGCCAGCAACGGCCTGTTTGCCATCACTGGCGCAACCGGCGCGGGTAAAACCACCCTGCTCGATGCCATCTGCCTGGCGCTCTACCACGAAACCCCGCGCCTGAATAAGGTCTCTCAGGCGCAAAACGATCTGATGACGCGCGATACCGCCGAGTGCCTGGCGGAAGTGGAGTTTGAGGTGAAAGGCGTTGCCTATCGCGCATTCTGGAGCCAGAACCGGGCGCGCAACCAGCCGGACGGGAACTTGCAGGCACCGCGCGTGGAGCTGGCCCGCTGCGAGGATGGCAAGATTCTGGCCGATAAGGTGTCGGATAAACTGGAGCAAACCGCGGCGCTCACCGGGCTGGACTACGGCCGTTTTACCCGCTCAATGCTGCTCTCGCAGGGGCATTTTGCCGCCTTCCTGAATGCCAAACCGGCCGACCGCGCAGAACTGCTGGAAGAACTCACCGGCACCGAAATCTACGGCCAGATTTCCGCGATGGTGTTTGAGAAACACAAAGCCGCCCGCAGCGTGCTGGAAAAATGCGAGGCGCAGGCGGCGGGCGTCGTGCTGCTCAGCGAAGAACAACAGCAGCAGTTGCAGCAAAGTTTGCAGGCACTTACTGACGAAGAGAAAACCCTGCTGGCCCAGCAGCAAAGCCAACAGAAAGATTTTCAGTGGCTTACGCGTCATGACGAGCTCGTGCGGGAGCAGCAGCGCGTTGCCGCCCTGCAGCAGCAGGCGCAACAGGCGCAGGCGAACGCGGCGCCGGAACTGGCAAAACTCCAGCTTGCCCAGCCCGCCGCCCAGCTTCGTCCGCTCTGGGAGCATCAGCAGGAGCAAACCGCACGTCTGACGCAAACCCAGCAGCGAATTAACGAAGTAAATACTCGCTTACAGACCAAAACCGCACTGCGCGCGCGGATCCGCAATACCGCCCTGCGTACCCATGAGCGGCTACAGGCCGAACTGACGGCGCTGGCGCAGTGGCTGACGGAGAATGAGCGTTATCGCCTGCTGGGCCAGGAAATTGCCGGCTGGCGCGCCCAGTTCTCACAGCTAAACCGTGACAAAAGTCAGCTCGTCGCGCTTGCTGCGCGGATGACTGAGCTACGTCAGAAGCTGGCTGAGATGCCGGAAAATACGCTGACGCTGACGGCGGATGAGGTCAGCGCGGCCATGGAGCAGCAGTCCCGGTCCCGCACGCTGCGCCAGCAGCTGACGTCGCTGCATGCCCGCTATCAGCCGCTGCAAAAGCGCCTTAGCCAGAACGGTGAAAGCGTGCAGAAAGCCCAGGCGGAGCAGAGAAAGCTCAATGAAACCCTGGCGCTGCGCCGCCAGCAGTACAAAGAGAAACACCAGCACTATCTGGACCTGAAAGCCCTTTGCGAACGTGAAGCGACGATTAAAAATCTGGAAAGCTATCGCTCACGGCTTGAGGCAGGCAAACCCTGCCCGCTGTGCGGCTCCCACGAGCATCCTGCCGTGGAGACCTACCGGTCGCTTGAGCTGACGGATAACCAGCGTCGCCGTGATGCACTCGAAAAAGAGGTCGCCGCGCTTAAAGAGGAAGGCCTGCTGGTGCTGGGACAGGTTAATGCCCTGGCTCAACAGATCCAGCGTGAGACAGACGACGCGCAGACGCTTTCTCAGGAAGAGCAAGCACTCACTAAAGCGTGGCTGGAGGCGTGCGCGTCTTTGAATATCGCTTTGAATATTCAGGAGGATATCGCGCCATGGATGAACGAGCAGGAACACTACGAGCGCCAGCTTTACCAGCTCAGCCAGCGTCTGAACCTGCAAAACCAGCTGAACGAGCAGGAAGCGCAGGAACGCCAGTATCAGCAGCAGCGCACCGCAACGCGCCAGGCGCTGGAACATACTCTTCTCGCGCTCTCGCTTAGCGTTCCCGAAGAGGGCAATGAAGCCGACTGGCTGCACGCCCGCGAAGCGGAATTTGCCCACTGGCAGGAGAAGCAAACGCAGCACGGCGTGCTTCAGGAACGCGTGAGCGCGCTGAAGCCGCTGCTCGACACGCTTCCGGCAACACACGGTGAAGAGGCTGAGCCGGCCATTCCTGATGACTGGCGCGACATCCATAATGAATGCGTGTCGCTGCAAAGCCAGCTCGCCGCCCTGCAGCAGCAGGAGGCGCTGGAGCGCGAGCGCCTGCAGCAATCGCAGACGCAGTTCACCGCGGCGCTCTCCGCAAGCTGTTTTGCCGATCGGGATGCGTTCCTTGCCGCGCTGCTGGATGACGATGCTGTTCGCCGCCTCGAACAGCTGAAACAGTCGCTGGAAAACCAGCTACAGCAGGCCGCGGCCCTCTCCGGCCAGGCTAATCAGCAGCTGCAGGCGCACCTTGCGCTGCGCCCGGAAGAACTTGACGCGGATGCGTCTACACTGCAAAGCCAGCTGCAGCAGCTGGCGCAACGGCTTCGTGAGAACACCACGCATCAGGGCGAGATCCGCCAGCAGCTTAAGCAGGACAGCGATAACCGCCAGCATCAGCAGGCGTTAATGCTGCAAATTGAAGAGGCCGCGCGCCAGGCCGACGACTGGGGTTATCTCAACGCGCTGATCGGCTCCAGCACCGGCGACAAATTCCGCAAGTTCGCTCAGGGGCTGACGCTGGATAACCTGGTCTGGCTCGCAAACCAGCAGCTTAACCGCCTGCACGGCCGTTATCTCCTACAGCGTAAGGCCAGCGAGGCGCTGGAGCTGGAAGTGGTCGACACCTGGCAGGCCGATGCGGTGCGCGATACGCGCACGCTCTCCGGCGGCGAGAGCTTCCTGGTCAGCCTTGCGCTGGCGTTAGCGCTTTCTGACCTGGTCAGTCACAAAACGCGGATTGATTCCCTGTTCCTGGATGAGGGGTTCGGCACGCTCGACAGTGAAACGCTGGATACCGCGCTGGATGCGCTCGACGCACTGAACGCCACCGGGAAAACCATCGGGGTGATTAGCCACGTCGAGGCGATGAAAGAGCGCATTCCGGTGCAGATCAAGGTGAAGAAGATCAACGGACTGGGGTATAGCAGGCTGGACAGGGAGTTTGCGGTGGGGTGAGTGTTGGGTCGGTGCGGTCTGGTGCCCTCTCCCTGGCCCTCTAAACATCAAAAACGGCAACGCAAGTTGCCGTTTTGCGTTTACTCCGGCCATAACCACGCCGCGCCGCGCACGCCGCTGGAGTCGCCGTGGACGGCTTTGCGGATCGGGGTTTCGCACTCGCCGCCGAAGACCCACTGTTTCACCAGATTTGGTACCGTGGCGTACAGCCGGTCAACGTTGCTCATGCCGCCGCCGAGCACAATCACGTCCGGATCGAGAATGTTCACTACGTGTGCCAGCGATTTCGCCAGACGCATTTCGTAGCGGCTAAGCGCCAGTTCGGCCACCGGATCCTGTTCTTCCACCAAACGCATAATCTCGTTCCCCTTGAGCGGCTGGCCGCTCAGGCGGTGGTAGTCGGTTGCAAAACCGGTGCCGGAGATAAAGGTCTCGATACAGCCCTGCTTGCCGCAGTAGCACGGCACCTCGGCGCGGTATTTGAGTTCATCTTCATCCATCCACGGCAGCGGGTTGTGCCCCCACTCACCCGCCGTGCCGTTGCCGCCGATGTGGGCGCGTCCGCCAAACGCCACGCCCGCGCCGCAGCCGGTACCGATAATCACCGCAAACACGGTCTGCGCTCCTGCGGCTGCACCATCAACGGCCTCTGAGACCGCCAGGCAGTTTGCGTCATTCGCCAGACGCACTTCCCGGTTCAGACGCTGGCTCAAATCCTTATCAAACGGCTGACCGTTGAGCCAGGTAGAGTTGGCGTTTTTCACCACACCCGTATAAGGCGAAATGGAGCCGGGGATCCCCATCCCGACCGTGCCCCTCTCGCCCGTCGCCTGCTCGGCCATATCAACCAGCCGGGCAATCGTCTCGATCGTCTGGTGATAATCATCGCGCGGCGTCGGCAGACGGTGGCGGAACAGCTGTTCCCCCTGCTCGCTTAATGCGATGACTTCTGTTTTGGTGCCGCCCAAATCAATCCCAATACGCACAAGACTCTCCTCATTATTTTGATTATCAACAGAGTAGAAGCACGCTTCCCGATTAGCAATGCAAGCGATGCGACAATTCGTTATCATGCCCGCTGATTTAACGACAAGGCCGTGGAAATTATCATGCTGTGGTTCAAAAATTTGATGGTTTACCGTCTCAGCCGCGACGTTTCGCTGCGCGCAGAAGAGATGGAAAAACAGTTAGCCGCTTATAGCTTTTCCCCTTGCGGTAGCCAGGATATGGCGAAAACCGGTTGGGTTCCGCCAATGGGTTCGCAAAGCGATGCACTGACCCACGCCAGCAGCACGGGTCAAATCATCGTCTGCGCCCGCAAAGAAGAGAAAATTCTGCCCACGCCGGTGGTTAAGCAGGCGCTTGAAGCAAAAATTTTCAAGCTGGAAGCCGAGCAGGGCCGCAAGCTGAAAAAACCGAAAAAGACTCGCTGAAAGATGAAGTTCTGCACTCGCTGCTGCCGCGCGCCTTTAGCCGCTTCAGCCAGACGATGATGTGGATCGATACCGTTAACGGGCTGATCATGGTGGACTGCGCCAGCGCCAAAAAAGCGGAAGATACGCTGGCCCTGCTGCGTAAAAGCATCGGCTCTTTACCGGTCGTACCGCTGGCGCTGGAAACGCCGATTGAGCTGACCCTGACCGAGTGGGTCCGCAGCGGTACCGCGGCGCAAGGTTTCCAGATTCTGGACGAAGCCGAGCTGAAAGCCCTGCTGGAAGATGGCGGCGTGATCCGCGCGAAAAAGCAGGATCTGGTGAGCGACGAGATCGCCGTACACATTGAAGCGGGCAAAGTGGTCACCAAACTGGCGCTCGACTGGCAGCAGCGCATTCAGTTCGTGATGTGCGACGACGGTTCCGTGAAGCGTCTGAAGTTCTGCGACGAGCTGCGCGATCAAAACGAAGATATCGACCGGGAAGATTACGCCCAGCGCTTTGACGCGGACTTTATCCTGATGACCGGCGAACTGGCCGCGTTAATTCAGAATCTGGTGGAAGGTCTCGGCGGCGAAGCGCAGAGATAATTTCCCCTCCCCCTGATCCTCTCCCCAAAGGGGGAGAGGGAAGACGATTATTTCAGGTAGCGGCACAGATAAGAGGTCGGTTCAGCGACCTGCAAATGAAATTCGCTGTGGCCAGGGACGTTGAAAACTTGTCCGGCAGCGTAAACTTTCCATTCCGTTTCACCCGGCAGTAAGACGTTCAGCGCGCCGCTGACCACCGTCATCTCTTCCGCTTCCGCCGTGCCAAAGGTGTATTCCCCTTCAGCCATAACGCCCACACTGGCGCGGCCAGTGATGCTGCTGGTAAAACCGATGGATTTCACTTTACCGGAAAAGTATTCGTTACTTTGAAGCATGAACTGGCCCTTATATTCAGAGATAAAAATTCACTATAGGGGCCATGCTCATCACCTGTCACGCAAAATCATTACGTCAGAAGTTCTGAGGCCAGGCGAGCCATCAGAACGTTGGATAACAGCACCGGCACGTCCAGCGCCTTTTGCAGTAAATCCCGGTGATGCTGGTGAAAACCAAGACAGTCCAGAATCAATACATCCGCCCCTCTCTCCAGCAGCTCCTTCCCGGCTGCAATGAGTTTAGCCTCGCTGTCCCAGAAGGGGTTTGCCAGCGCATACAGGGGCGTTTTTTCGAGCACGTGCCACTTTGCTTCCTGGTTGTCCATAAGCTCCTCGATGGGCACAATGACCCCCACCTGATGCCCGTCAACAATGGAGGCTACCAGCGGAGGAATAATGCGCATCGGCTCAAGCAAAATCGCATTGCGCGCGATGAGTCCCTTAATGGGGGCGGTGCTCATCAGCAAAATTACGTCATATTGCTGATTATCGAGTACTTCTATTACTGCCTGCAGCGAACGCTCTATTTTCTGCCGAGAAACATGCGCCAGTTTACCGTCGCTTAATAACGTCGCCAGGGGATCCTCCCCCGCCTCTACAGCGTAGTCTTCCATGACCTCTTCCCGGCTCATCTTACCCAGCAGGCTGAGATGCGTGATCTGTTGTTCAGATACATGCTCGGTTAAGAGCGGTAACACTTCGCTTACAGGGACCACACCAATGGTGAGGATCGCCAACGTTGCCTTCATCTTCTTCGCCTTCCATCACTACAAAAACGTATACACAGGTACAGGCTCTCTACGCTGTACAGTTCGTTTTTTCAACAAAACAGCACCAAGCGTAGCAGGCGATCTCTGCCCTGAAATGTAAAGATCGCCTGCCGATAACGGAGCTACCTGTAATAACTAAATATTAACTCCTGCTTAACATTTGCGATGAGTAAAAAGTGTGATTCAGGCACGGTATTGGAGCGTTTAGGAAAACATTTATGACTTATCGGGATCTTCGTAGCGCCGTTTGGCATCCAGCGCTTCCTGTTCAGTCTCATGTTCACTGATGAGTGAGTCGGGTTTAGGGTGATCGGCACGCAGTTGATACCAGGTCACGGTTTGATCGCCATTGCCTTTTTCAACGGTAACAATACGTGCTTCACGCGGATAGGGAGGTCTGGTTGGCATAGCTCATCCTTTTTTTATGTCTGAGCTATCAGTATAGACGGCGGTTAGCTGGCACACGCCAGACGCAGGGCGGTAATAATCTGAATTACCACATCTTCCGGGGCCGCAGAGGCATCCACGACATGGTGTGCCGCTTCACGGTAGAGGGCATCACGCTCGGCCAGCACTTCGCTCACCTCTTCGCTGAGCGGTCGTGACGTCAGCGCCGGGCGTTGTCCCTCTTCAGGAAATGCTTCAAGTCGCCCTACCAGAGCCGCCACCGGCGCGCAGAGATAGATCACAATGCCTTTTTCGCGCATAAAGTGACGATTACATTCGGCCAGAACAATACCGCCTCCCGTCGCAATGACGGCTGACGGCGTGGTGACCGCTTTCAGCGCGGCCGTTTCGCGGGCGCGAAAGCTTTCCCATCCCTCTTGCTCCACGATGTCTGCGATGGTTTTGCCGGCCTCGGTCTGCAGCCAGTGGTCGGTATCAACAAACTGACGATGACATGCGCGTGCCAGTTCCACGCCAACGGTGGTTTTCCCACAGCCGCGGGGGCCAACTAAAAAGATGGGTTGGGTCATAGCCAGGTGTTCCCCTTGATGCCGAATGGCTGAAGAGTGTAAAGAAATAATTGCAGAAGATGTGTCGAATACTTTACTGCAAAGCGGTACGGGATGACAACCCTGTGGAGGCCACACTGTACCACATATTGACAATAATTATCATTACGCCGTACGGCGCTTCACTTCCAGCAGCCATTTATCCAGTTCGGCAGCAAACTGCTGGCGATCGCGCTGGGACAGGCTATCCGGTCCACCGGTCTGCACGCCGCTGGCCCGCATCGTATCCATAAAATCACGCATAGTGAGTTTTTCCCGGATGGTTGAAGGCGAATAACGTTCGCCGCGCGGATTGAGCGCCGCCGCCCCTTTCTCCAGCACTTCCACCGCCAGCGGAATATCGGCAGTGATGACCAGATCTTCCGCGCTGCACAGACGAACAATTTCATTATCCGCCACGTCGAACCCGGCCGGCACGCGGAGGGAGCGAATGAACCGCGAAGGCGGGACGCGAATATTCTGGTTCGCCACCAGCGTCAGCGGCATCTGAACGCGCTCGGCGGCGCGGAATAAAATCTCTTTAATCACATTCGGACACGCGTCCGCATCAACCCAAATCGCCATGTTGTCTCCCCATAATGACTCTGCCGACTATTGTCGCCTGCATTTCGTTGTTAAGCTATCAATCAGAGAAAACAACGCATAATGACGGAGAATCATGATGGACAAGAAAATCGGGTTTATCGGCTGCGGTAACATGGGCAAAGCCATCCTGGGCGGCCTGATCGCCAGCGGGCAGGTTCTGCCGGGTCAGATTTGGGTTTATACCCCGTCACCGGATAACGTCGCCGCATTGCGCGATCAATACGGGATCAACGCCGCCGAAAGCGCGCAGGAGGTGGCCCAGGTTGCCGATATCGTCTTTGGTGCCGTTAAGCCGAACATCATGATCAAAGTGTTAAGCGACATCACCTCCAGCCTGAATAAAGAGACGCTGGTCGTGTCGATTGCCGCAGGCGTGACGCTCGATCAGCTGGCGCGCGCGCTGGGCCACGATCGTAAAATCGTCCGCGCGATGCCGAATACCCCCTCACTGGTCAACGCCGGTATGACCTCCGTCACCCCTAACGCGCTGGTGACTTCAGAAGAGGTGGCGGACGTGCTAAACATTTTCCGCTGCTTCGGCGAGGCGGAAGTGATTGCAGAATCCATGATCCATCCAGTGGTCGGCGTGAGCGGTTCAGCCCCCGCGTACGTTTTCATGTTTTTAGAAGCGATGGCGGACGCCGCCGTGCTTGGCGGTATGCCGCGCGCGCAGGCGTATAAATTCGCCGCGCAGGCAGTGATGGGCTCCGCCAAAATGGTGCTGGAGACCGGTAAACACCCGGGTGAACTGAAGGATATGGTCTGCTCCCCGGCCGGTACCACCATCGAAGCGGTGCGGGTGCTGGAAGAACGCGGGTTCCGTTCTGCAGTTATCGAAGCGATGGCAAAATGCATGGAAAAATCAGAGAAGCTGAGTAAATCCTGATGTCTGGCCGGGCGTCAGGCGGCCACTTCGGTGCGGCCGCGCCCGGCATTTTTCGCCTTATACAGCGCCACATCTGCCGCCTTCAGCCATTCCCGATAGTGTACAAACTGCGGCCCCCAGGGGGCCACGCCCACGCTGATGCGCAGAGGCTCCTTCGGCGCACACGGTAACGACAGCGTTTCCAGCCGCGCGTGAACCCGCGACATGACGGCGATGGCGCTTTCAGCGGCCGTCTGGGACATAATCACCGCGAACTCATCCCCGCCAAACCGGCCTATCGCATCGCCTGACCGTACCGACATCTGAAGCTGGCGGGTAATGGCCACGATGGCCTTGTCGCCTGCGTCGTGCCCCCAGGTATCGTTGATGTTTTTAAAGTGGTCGATATCAATCAGCAATATCGTGGCGGTGCAGTGGCTCCGGCGACAGTGCTCAAATTCATTACGCAGCAGCATTTCCCAATGTCGGCGGTTAAAGACCCCGGTCATACCGTCACGGGTGCTCATCATTTCCAGCCGCCGCTTATGTTCCGCCAGCCTGACGGCCGTTCGATGGCTAAGCCAGGCAAACAGCATGGGATAAAGCATAAGGACAGGAAGCGTTAAGCCCCACTCCAGCCCCCCCGGATTAAAGGGCAGCGCTCTGCCAGCAAGCGGTAACGTAAGCAGCGCAGTAAGCAGGGTGAGCACGATCCCCGCGATAAAAAGGCGGCAGCCGCCAGAGCCCATCATGTTCATCCCCACCATCATCACCAGCGCCGCAGTGGGTAATACATACATCCCCATCACGCCGATCCAGACCCCGGCGATAACGGCATCCATCTTGAGGTTAAAAATTTCCTGCTGATGAGGTGAAGCGGCGCGGCAGGATAACTGCCAGGCAAAGTGCGGCCAGATGAATGCCCACCCCACCAGCAACAACCACCAGCCGCCGGGTAAAAAATGGCTGACCAGAATTTCCGCCACCGGGACAAACATCGCCGCCAGCCCGACAACGCGCGCCAGCCTGGCTCGCCTGGCAAACTGGATGCCGGTACGGTGAGGGTCATCCTGAGAAAGGGTTAAACTCCACTCTTCCCGAATGCGCTTTTTGTAGTAATAAATGTCATCATTCATCATTTTTGGGGAATATTCTGAAACATTTTCCCAAATTATAGAGAGGGGGTCTGCGGGGAAAGTATGAAATTTTCGGGTGAGCCGCCGGAGCCGCTCACCCGTTAGAACTACACTTTTTTCTTCAGGCAGGCACTCATGAACTTGCTGCGATCGTCGCCCTTGAGGGACTGTTCTGTTGCTTTCGCATTACACTCGCGCATTTTTTGCTGCTGCGGCGTCAGGCTTTTTTCGCCGGGTTTCGCGGCGCCGTTTTTCAGGCAGTCGCTCATGTAGGTTTTACGTGCATCCCCCTTCAGACTCTGGGACGTCGCCTGTTGATTACAGGTGGTCATGCGTTGCTGTTGCGGCGTTAATGTTTTTTCTTCCGCGTTCGCCGAGGAGATCAGGAACAGGCCGGAGAGCAGAGTAACCAGTAATGTTGTTTTCATTGCACCATCCTTTTGTGAACATTCCCTGTAAGTCTGGTTCGTGACAGGAAAAAAACCACCCGGCAGATGTGATTTCGGCCGGGAATTTATCATTTCAGTTCCAGCGCGCAGGAATTGACGGTATCAGCATAAATGACAGGGGTAATTAACAGGGAATGTAACGCGCTAAAAAGCGCGCTCTGTTTCAATTTATTTTCTTCATGTACAAATACAAAAATAAAACAGAGCGACTCCAGGCATCCTGCATGACAATCCTATGACATGTCAGTAACGGCTTAACTGCGCGGATGCCTCAACAGCTTCTTTACGTATTGCTGCAGCAACTCGGCATCTTGTGGCGGAACCTGAGTATCGGGCCGCGCCTTATCCAGCGCGCCTTCAATGCTTTCAATTAACGCCTGCTGATCCGATGTTGCCATCTGCCGCAGCAGCGCGGTGACAACTATTTCCAGCGCTTCGACCTGGGCGACCAGCTCTTTCGACTCCTCTTCCTTTTGTGCAAGCTTAACCAGCAACTCAGCAATGAGATTTTTCATCGTGCTATTTCCTTATGGGATTTCCTCTGAAATTAACACCAGGAATGAAATATGCAAAGCGGAGAAAAGTATTATCTTATGCAAAAGTGACATTGCCGCCAAATTAGCGCAGCGATCTTTTCAGCGAAACGTTTTTCTATAAAAAAAACGCCGCATTTTGTTATATAAAAATGCGGCTACCATAAGAATATATAATACATCTGCGAAAAGGTTATTTCGCTGATTTCGCTTCCGCTATATGTCTGCGGCGACGCAGGGCAATAGCCAGCTGGATAATATTGATTAAAACGACAATCGCCGTCGCGGCAAATACCCAGCGAAAACCCGCCATTGCAGAAACGGACGCACCAATAAGCGGACCGGCGACGTTGCCTAAATACATAAACGACTGGTTATAGCCAAAAATACGCCCCGTGACCTGGTCGCTGGAATATTTGACCAGCAATGTCTGTACGGCGGGCAACATAGCGCCATCCGCAAAGCCGAGTAAAAACCGCAGCACGCCCAGCTGAAGCGGAGAGGTAACAAACGACATGGCGAAAAAGAGCACCACCGCAAATATCAGCGTCGCCATCAGGATGCGCGCCGTGCCGATCCTGTCGCCCAGTTTTCCCAGACGCGGGGCAGAGATCAGCGCGGAGACGCCCGGCACGGCGGCAATCATGCCGCTGAGAAAGGCGATATTGTTGCTGTCCGGCTCCATCGACTTGATAAACAGCGCCAGAATCGGGCCGACCGAACCGTTGCAGAGCTGGATCACCATGGTGGTGACAAACAGGCTAATCACAAGTCCCGGGTATGGCAGCGAGGCGAAGACGGCCTTGCCGCTCAGGCGCTCTGATTTACTGATAACGGGGCGGCCCCCCTCTTTGATAAGAAAGAGCGTAACCAGAAAGCTGATCACCAGCAGGATTGCGGTGATGATGAATACCGCGCGCAGACCGACATGGTCAGCCAAAAAGCCTCCCAGCAGCGGGCCGCCGATAACGCCGCTGATCTGGGCGGTGGAGAGCGTACTCAGCGCCCAGCCGCTGCGCTCGCGCGGCACCTGAGAGGCAACCAGCGCCATGGCGTTGGGAATATACCCAGACGTCAGCCCCATCACCGCCCGCAGGAAAAACAGCTGCCAGACATTGGTGGCGAAGGCCTGGAGCAGAATAGCAATCGCCATCCCGAGGGAGGCGCGCAGCAGCATCAGCTTGCGCCCTTTCCGATCCGCCAGGCTGCCCCACATCGGTGACACAATAGCGGAGACCAGAAACGTGACGCTGAACGTCAGCCCGGACCACATGGACAGCGCTTCGTGAGAGCTGACCCCCAGCTGTGACACGTACAGCGGCAGGAACGGCAGGATCTGGCTGATGGCAAGCCCGGTGAAGAAGCAGCCGAACCAGACCGAGATGAGATTAACTTTCCAGGATTCCATACAGAAATAGTCTTCATTTTTAGGCGAATTCGCCGTCAGATTAGCAAGTTACGCGCCTTAACGTCGCACCAGAGATGCGGCCTCGCTGACTTTGGTGTTTTATCTTCCCAGTCATCATATTTGTGAAATAAGTCACAATTCATCCATTTTCTGGCGGAAGATTATGCTTCAGCGGCAGAGACCAAAGCCGCGCATTCCCAGATGAAAATGGCTGGCGTGCGCCGCGTTATATTCCGGCCCAAGACCGTTTCCGTAGTAACCGCAGCTTGCCGCCAGCAGGGCCTTCAGCCAGGGCTGCGTTTTTGCCGATTTCCAGCCGTTAAGTACCGTAACGCGCTCTCCGTTCGCCAGCCGAAAAGCGGCGATATCCAGCGCCTCTGCCGTGGCATGCTCGCTGCGCCGCGCATCGGGCCGGTGGTAGATATTGCGGCAGGCAAAGCTGCCGAGGTGCTCAATGCGCGTCAGTTCACTGCCGGTAAAGCGTTTAGTCAGGGGCCGGGCCTGCTGGCTGACAAACAGGGCTGAGCTGAGCGCCAGCGGACAGCTGGCAAGAAAACTGCCGTTCAGGCTCACCGGGCCAAAGTCACGCACGCGCACGACGTTGTTCAGCGGGCATTCCCCGCCGCTGTCAGCGACCGCCTGGGTGCGGATCAGGTTTTTTTGATTAGCCTGCGCTAACAGGCTCGCGCAGGCTTCGGGCGTTAAGCGCCGCAGCTTATACTGGGTAATGCGGCCAGGCGGGTCGTCCAGGTTCAGCGGCGTGAAAGGGTTGTAGTAAGACGGCAGCCAGCGATAGCCCGCCGTTGCGATTGCCCCAAGGATGAAAATGGTCAGCAGCGTTTTTCCTTTCACTCTCCCCCCTCACTGTTCCCCAAAACATTATGGCAGAAGGCCGCGAAACCCGCAGGGCATCGTGGTATGTTATTGGCTTTTCGTCAGACTGGAAGAGAGTGAGATGGCAAAGCAGCGCGTAGGTATTGTCTTTGGGGGAAAATCAGCGGAGCACGAGGTGTCATTGCAATCGGCTAAAAATATCGTTGATGCGATCGATAAAAGCCGTTTCGACGTGGTGCTGCTGGGCATTGATAAACAGGGCCAGTGGCATGTTAACGATGCCAGCCAGTATCTGCTGAATGCCAACGATCCGGCACACATCGCCCTTAATCCTTCGGAAATTAGCGTCGCCACCGTACCCGGCGTCGTGAAGGGTCAGCTCATCGACGCCGGCAACGCGCAGGCTCTCGCCCAGATCGACGTGGTCTTCCCCATCGTGCACGGCACCCTCGGCGAAGACGGTTCCCTGCAGGGAATGTTACGCATGGCCAACCTGCCGTTCGTGGGCTCGGACGTGCTGGGCTCCGCCGCCTGCATGGACAAAGACGTCACCAAACGCCTGCTGCGCGATGCCGGGCTGAATATCGCGCCGTTCGTGACGCTCACCCGCTCCAACCGCGACAAGCACAGCTTCGCGCAAATTAGCGCTGAACTGGGTCTGCCGCTGTTTGTGAAGCCAGCCAACCAGGGCTCTTCCGTGGGCGTCAGCAAAGTCACCACCGAAACAGAGTTCACGCAAGCCGTCCGTCTGGCGTTTGAGTTCGACCATAAAGTGGTGGTTGAGCAGGGGATCAAAGGCCGCGAAATTGAGTGCGCGGTGCTGGGCAACGATTTCCCACAGGCCAGCACCTGCGGTGAAGTGGTCTTAAACAGCGACTTCTACTCGTACGACACCAAATACATTGATGATAAAGGCGCCCAGGTTGTTGTTCCTGCGGATATCGATCCGGCCATTAACGATAAGATCCGGGCGATCGCCATTCAGGCCTATCAGACGCTCGGCTGCAGCGGCATGGCGCGCGTGGACGTGTTCCTGACGACGCCGGAGAACGAGGTGGTGATCAATGAAATCAACACGCTGCCGGGTTTCACCAATATCAGCATGTATCCAAAACTGTGGCAGGCCAGCGGGCTTGGCTACTCTGAGCTGATCACCCGCCTGATCGAGCTGGCGCTGGAGCGTCATGCCGCCGACAGCGCCCTGAAAAGTTCCGTTAACGGCTAATCGGTACCCTTAGCCGTCTCCTCCGCTGTCGTCTCTTCCGGACGGCGGCGGATTATCAGCCCTGCCAGCCAGAAACTGATTACCCAGGTCACCAGGCCCACGGCATAGGTTTGCCAGCCTTTCGCTTCAAATCCCAACAGCCCCACGACGCCGTTAAGAATAAAGATCAGCCCGATAGCAAAGGCGTAGTAGTGCCAGTCACGGCGAAGTTTGGACGTGAGCTTCATAACAACTCCGGCAGGAAAAAAAGACATCCTCTCACAGTTTCACCGCCAGGTCTGTGGCAGATGCGGAAATTCTGAAATGCGGTGCAGTTTCATTTAAGTTAACAAATTGTGACATGCTGCAGAAATCAACAATCCAGGAGAAATCCTGAGCGAAAATTACCACGATTCTGATATTGACAAATGCGATGACCTGTCAAACTCACCCCGTAAGACGCGTATTAAAACAGAGTGATATTTTGGGGAGGTCAACATGGCTGACTTTACATTGTCGAAACCGATTTTTGGCGGCAAACCAAAAACCTCCACGGCGGGTAATATCGCGTATGCCCTGTTTGTCCTGTTCTGCTTCTGGGCTGGCTCCCAGCTGCTTAATATGCTGGTGCACGCGCCGGGCGTTTATGAACACCTGATGCAGGTGCAGGATAACGGACGCCCGCGGGTTGAAATCGGGTTTGGCGTGAGCACGCTGTTTGGCCTCGTTCCCTTCCTCGCGGGGTGTATGATTTTAGGCGTTGTCGCGCTCGTCCTGCGCTTTCGTCGTCGCCATTAAAGCCCCATACAGCGAGCCCGGCGATCGTCCACGCGTTTTGCGAACCATGCGGTGGTCAGGTTACGCGTGATCTTCGGGCTTTCCAGCTGAATCCCCGGCAGAATTGCCCTCGGCAACGTTTTCCCACTCTTCTTATCGGCAAGCGCAAACACTTTCTTGTAGAGATCCGTTTTCTCAAATGCCAGGCTGTCGCCTTTCTCAAGCTGACGGCGAATGTCGCTGTTGCTCATATCAAGCGTTGTCGATAATTTCCGGATCGCCCGCTCGGTGCTTCCCGCCTCGCTGCTGCCGTAGGCGATAAGATCGCCGTCCAGCGCCAGCTTGACGCCGCTTGCGCGGCTAACCGCGCTCTGAAACGCCGCGTTACGGCTGGCATACCAGCCCGCGTTAAAGTCTGCAAAGCGGTACAAGGGCTCGCTGTAGTTCGCCGGATAGTTCAGCAGATGATACGTGCCGAACCACAGCCCGCCGCGCAGGGAGAAGACCTCCTGACGCACCGTACCGTCAATTTCCCACGGGTAGCCGTCGGTATGCTTCTCGGCAAACGCAATGCTCACCTGCATCGGGCCGCCGGTGTGAACCGGGTTCAGTGAGCCAAACAGTTTCTGCCCCATCGGCACCATGTTAATGAAATCATCAAAGATGGCGCTGAGCTGTTTTTTCGGTTTTCACCGTGTCCAGCCGCTCGCTGTAGCTTTTGCCGTTTGGCGAAGTGATTTTCAGCGCGGTATGCACGAGGAATACCGGGATATGCATCGATTCCGCGCGGCGGTCGATCTCTTTCCAGGCAATTTTGTTGAGACCCGGCACCACCGGGTCTGACTGGTACATCGACTCCTGCTGCGCCACCGCCAGCACCGAGCAGATATTCTCCTCGGTTGGGGCAATCTTCTGGCTTTCAAAGGTTTTTGCCAGCGCATCCGCCCACGCATTGCGATCCTTCACACTGGCGGGCATTTTTTGCCGCACAACGCTTGCGACATCCACGGGCTTCTCGCCCTTTTTAAGCGGAGCAGCCCCTTTTTCGGCACAGCCCGCCAGAACGAGGGCAGCCAGCAAGGACAGCGGTAACGCACGCGGTACGGCAAAAGACATAGCAACTCCCTGTATTAGCTAAATGTGTTGGTGACTTCCTGCAGGTCCCGATCGTCCAGCTCATGTTCAAAGCTGCGCAGACGTTTGTAGATGGACATCAGTTCCACCAGCGTGGTCCAGGAGTTGATCAGATACTGGAACGAGTTTCTGACCTGATCGAACACGTTGGTAATCTGGGTCAGTAAGCCCAGCGTGATTGTTCCCGCAACAATAGACGGGAACAACAGGAATAGTCCAAAAACAGTATCGACCTGCAAATAGAAAATACGGGCAATATTGAAATACATGTAGTGGAAATAGAGCCGGAAATAGTTGAAACGGACGTTGCGGAACAGCTCTTTTATCGTCGGGGGCGCAGCGCGCGTTGGGTCGTCCTCTCCGTAGACCAGCTCCTTACGATAGGCCGCTTCCACACGCTGATTCTTGAACTCTAAGCCCGGCAGCTTAATCCCGACGACGGCAAGCAGGCCTGTGCCCATAAGCGACCAAATCAGCGCCGGGATGAGCAGGCCGTACGGTAAATGTCCGACAATCGGCAATGCTGAAATATGCGGAGAAAGCGCGACCAGAATCGGTAAGAACGCAAACAGTTTCAGGATGGCATTAAGCAGGCTGACGCCCATATCCTCAAGCGTTGACGCAAAACGCATGGTGTCTTCCTGAACACGCATGAGCAGCACCTTCAATATGGCGCAGACGCTCCCAGTGGGTCATGTAGAATTCGTTCATCGCCGTACGCCAGCGGAAGACGTAATGGCTGACGAAGAAATTATTCAGCACCGCCACGGTGACAGCGATCATCGCAATGCCCATAAAAATTTTTAACTGATTATAAAGCTCGCCAATTGGCACCCTGTTAGGGGCGCTAAGCGCTTTCTGGATGAGATCGTAGAACGGGGCATACCACGCGTTAATGGCTACGCTCACTTCGACCAGAAACCAGGTGACAAAAATAATCAGCGACGTTCCGAGAATGGACCACGTCTGCCAGCGATGAGGGGAATAATTAAACCAGAACAGCGCAAACAGCCCGACGCACAGCGCGTAATAGGCATAAAACAGCAGATAGCTGAACGACCAGAAGCGCGCCGCGCTAATCGGCACCTCGCCTGTCGCCCCCACGATGCGCGTCAGCCATGCACCGCCGCCCGCCAGCCAGAACACGACTGCGATCAGTGCCCAAATAAATGCCGACAGGAAAAAAGGCCCCGGCTTTGGGAAAAAAGACTTAAACATGATACTTCCTTCTTGTTGTTATGGTTGTTGCTGTGCTCAACACATTACCACACGAATACCTTGCCCGAGCCGGACCCCGGTTCGGGCAAAAAGGTCAGACCCATGGGTTGATTATTAGTTCGCTTTCCAGTTTTCGAGAATTGTTTCGGTGCGTTTCACCGCGACAGGGTTCGCTGGCGCAATGAAGTTTCGCCAGACGTCGTTATGGTGGTGAATCAGGATCTGTGCTTCGGCAGCCGGGCGGTTGGCGGTGGTGTGGGCATCTTCCGCCACGGTAATGTGGTAACCCCGGCTGACGCCATTCTTGACCGTGGCGTCAACGCAGTAATCGGTGGCGCAGCCGCAGATGACAAACTCGCGAATGCCCTGCTCGCCTAACAGCGCTTCAAGCCCGGTGTTATAGAAGGCATCGCAGGCGGTTTTGGTCACGTACAGCGCGCCAGCAGGTTGATGGAGTTCAGGCAGCAACGCAAACCCGTCACTTCCCTCTTCCAGCCCCCCGGCCTCGGCATGCTGAATAAAAATCACCGTGTCGGCAGCCTGCGTAAGCTGGTTGATCAGAGAGACACACGTCTCGCGCTGATGACGCGGGGTTTCAAACACCCCGTTCTGCATATCAACCACCATTACCACACGCTTTTCAGACATACTGTTCTCCGCAAGATTGAGTAACACTGGTGCCTATCATAAGCCCGATGTCACAAAATGGGAGAGCGCTCGCAGGGAAATTCTTCATATTTACCCATGGTTACGTTTTTCTCGCTATGGTTATGCTATTCGGGGCATTGCACGGTGCCGATTAGTAGTATAAATACCCATTACTTTCCTCATTCACTTCATGGATGCTTTTCGTTGAAACGTTGTCTGCTCTCTTTTGCCGCGCTGTGTGCGGTGAGCTTCTCCACCGCCCAGGCAGCCCAGCCGCTGACGGCGCCCGTTTTGGCTTCCGATATTGCCGATCGCTACGCGAACCTTATCTATTACGGCAGCGGCGCGACAGGAATGGCATTGGTGGTCATCGACGGCAACCAGCGCGTTTTCCGCAGCTTTGGTGAAACGCGTCCAGGTAATAACGTTCGTCCGCAGCTGGATTCCGTTGTGCGCGTCGCGTCCTTAACCAAGCTGATGACCAGCGAAATGCTGGTGAAGTTGCTCGACCAGGGCGTGGTAAAGCTCGACGATCCGCTCAGCAAATACGCCCCGCCGGGTGCCCGCGTGCCGACGTATCAGGGCACGCCAATTCGCCTGGTGAACCTCGCGACGCACACCAGCGCTCTGCCGCGCGAGCAGCCGGGCGGCGCGGCGCACCGCGACGTTTTTGTCTGGCCAACGCGCCAACAGCGCTGGAACTACCTGAGCACCGCCACGCTGAAATCCGCCCCGGGCTCGCAGGCCTCTTACTCGAACCTGGCGTTCGATCTGCTGGCGGATGCGCTTTCAACGGCGGCGGGCAAACCTTACCCGCAGCTGTTTGAAGAGCAGATCACGCGTCCGCTGGGCATGAAAGACACCACCTTTACCCCTTCCCCGGACCAGTGCAAACGCCTGATGGTGGCAGAGAAAGGCGCAAGCCCCTGTAACAACACGCTGGCAGCCGTGGGCAGCGGCGGGGTCTATTCCACCCCTGGCGACATGATGCGCTGGATGCAGCAGTTCCTTTCTTCGGATTTTTACTCCCGCAGCAGCCAGGCCGATCGTATGCAGACTCTTATCTATCAGCGTACTCAGCTGCATCGCGTCATCGGGATGGACGTGCCGGGTAAAGCCGATGCGCTCGGCCTGGGCTGGGTCTTTATGGCATCGAAAAATGGTCGTCCGGGCATCATTCAGAAAACCGGCGGCGGCGGCGGATTCATTACCTACATGGCAATGATTCCGCAGTCCAACGTGGGCGCGTTTGTGGTGGTCACCCGTTCTCCGAACACGCGCTTCGTTAATATGAGTGACGGCATCAATAACCTGGTGACCGAATTGAGCGCCAATAAAGCCCAGGTGCTTACTGCGTCTAACTGATCTTAATATTCCGTGGGCAAGCGGTTGATGCTGACCAGCTTGCCCCGGCTCATATTGATGTAGTTCCCCTGACGCAGCGCAGCCAGGACTTCTGCAACGACCGAACGTGAAATACGTGTGCTACGCTGAATATGATTCATAACGCCAATTTTTGAGCGCAGCGAGTCATCCCACTCGGCCATATTGATCAACATCGCCCGGATCTGACTATAAGAGTTATTTCCCACCAGCTGCAGGTCACGCTTGCCCAGAATATGGTTAATCCATGACACCCAGCAGAAAGCATCCTGCCAGAGATGATTTTGCTGAATAAGTTGACGCGTGGCAGAGGCCGGTAAATAAAACCCAGAACAGGTTGTGTGTGTCATCATGGAATATTCCAGATAACTATCATTTATCCATGCATTCAAACCATAGATAAAAGGTGCCTGCGCAATGCCCATCAGAAGTTCATCAGATTTACGATGGATAGCTGTAAGACCAGACTGTATTACAAAAGTAAATGGCTCATCATCATTATTGCCGGTTGTTATTAATTGCTGTGGTTCGATCTTAAAGGGGGTACCGGCGACTTCCAGACATTTTGCGAGCCGGCTTAATTCAGAAAGTGGTTTCGCATTAACGTTCATGCATACCTCAAAGCATCTGTATCTGTCGGTTCTTTATTATTTTTAAAGCATATAAGAAAGCGGGGGAAAATATCCCCCGCGCTTTCTATTTACCAGGTATATTTTACACCCAGGTTTGCTCCCCAGTTCTGGTCAACGTCGCCGCCGCCCAGATAAGTTGCATCGGTGTAAGCACTGAAGTTTTTGGTGAAGCTGAACTGGGTGCCCAGCCCCACGCGAACCGCAGAGCCTTCGACGCCGTTATCAATGCTGTCAGAGTTGATATCAGCATTATTGTCAGCATCGTCATAGACGTAAGCCAGCTTGAAGTACGGAGTCAACGCCTGTTCGCCGCCGTAGTTGAAGGTATAACCCGCATCAAGGCCAAGTTCATAACGCATGCTGTCGTAAGACTGACCATCGATACGCATGTCGTTGCTCAGCTGGTAGTCGTCGCCTGACTGGAACAAACCGGAAATCGCCGCATAAGGGGTGATATAGCCAGAGAGGTTTGGTTTCCAGTCATAGCCCAGCTTCATCCCGAAGCCGACAGCGTCAGAGGTGGTGTCACCGTCAACATACTGACCGTTGCTCATGGTTGCAGAGAGGTCATTGTTAAAGCGGGTGTAGTTCAGTGAGCTGTCGAGGAAGACGTTGTTCGCAAACGTCGCAGACGCGTAGATCATCGCAGTCTGGCTGTCCTGATCGACCTGACCCGTACGATCGCTGATATCGCCTTTCGCAAAACCTGCTGCACCACCGACGATCCACTTCGCATTATTACCGTCAATCTGCGTGTCCAGACCGACCATAATGCCGCTTACGTCCTGATCGTAGCTGACGGTGCCGTTATCCGCGTCAAAGTTGCCGCCGAAATAGCTCACCCACGCTCCGCCGTTATCTGCCAGGCCATGACGGCTGTTGGTCAGACGCGTACCTACGGTATCCTGCTGGAGATTCCAGATATTGGTGTTGGCAGAAGGAATGCTCAGCGCCATGTTGGCGTAGTCAGTCAGCTCTTTCTGCTGGAGAACAACGGTGTCACCTCCTGCTGCGCCTAATAGGTGTAAGCACCTAAATCAGCTTTGTTTGCAGCAGTAAAGCTGGCTGCGGTATCTGCGTTATTGTCGTAGACGCGAATGATCTCTTTGTTTTTGTAGTCGGCAACTGAACCAGCGCCGGTTGCATCGTCGATGCGCACCTTGTAGTTACCGGCAACGTCACCGTTCACCGCCAGATGGCCGTCGGAGTTCAGCGCGACAACACCGTAGTCATACTCCTCGTTGTAGCGATCGTTGGTGATATAGCGTGCGTTGTTCAGATCACTGTTCAGCACATAATCGCGGCTGGCAACGTTGAGCACGCCGCCATCGGTCAGTACCATATTGTGCGTATCAACCTGACCCAGACCCAGCGCCAGCTCGGCACCGTTGTCTACGGTAATGGTGTTGGCATACAGCTCTGCTGTCTCTTCAGTCAGTGCCGCACGGCTATAGCTGTCCAGATACAGGCTGTCGGTTGCCACGGCTCCGCTGTCGCCAATATTCATGGTTGAAGCATTGGTCAGGGTGATTGAATCCGCCAGCAGGCCGGAGTTTTCAACATTGACCTGAGACTGGTTGTTCACCGTCAGCGCATCAATGTTGGAGACCTTGCGGGTATCCCACTCGGAACCGTTATCCAGCGCCACATTGAACAGACCGCTTTGGTACACCTCTTCACCGGCAACGTGACCGTTGCTGTCGAAGGTAGAATCAGGCCAGATGCTGTTCGGGGACAGAGCGTGCCAGTCAACGTTGCTGTAGCCCTGGCCATACATCTGCGCAGTGCCGATAGCTTCAACGCTGGACTGCGCTGCACCGACCCACTTGCTGCCGTTGGTCAGCGTTACATCCAGTGTATCGGTACCGTCCCAGCCGTTGGTGGTTGGGTTATAGACACCATCTTCAGTGGTATCCGTTGCCGGATCGCCATTCTCGTAGAAGTTGTTATCAAAGGTGCTGGAGAAAAGAATGTCACCCGTTACGGTAGAGTGATCGAAGGTAGCGGTGGTCTGCATGGCGTTATCAGACGCGCCGGCCGCAACGATCAGCGCCGCATCATCCGCAGCCGAGGCGTTGGTTTCACCGTAGTCGCTCGGCTTCGCCGTTTGACCGTAGAACCCGTTGGTGCCCAGATCGCTGTACGCACCAGAGGTCAGCACGGAGTCTTTCACCACCAGCGTATCGGTAAAGACATTGCTGCTGTTAGCAACGCCTTCAACGCCGTCGTATGGTGTGTTATCCAGTTCCTGATAACCCTGCGTCAGCGTGATACCCGCGACGTGGGAATTGTTCTGAATAACGATATCAGATTCAACGTCCAGGGTAATTGCGTTACCCAGACCATAGGTGTCCAGATAATGCGTTTCAGTATTCTCGCCATTGACGACATCATACGCGTAATGCTCGTAGGCATCGTTGATGGTGGAGTTATCAACGGTCAGGCTAAAACGATCGTACTGGGTATGACTGGTGCCGTCAGTATCCGCGCCATCTGCACACGTCGTGGTCATACACTCTGACGTGATCATGCCGTTAATGGTGCTGTTAGAAATACTCAACGCGTTCGCACGGCCATTGACCCCATCATCGAGATAGTAAGTCGAAATAACACCGTTTACGGTTGATTTATTGATGACCGGATAAATGTCACCATCATGGGTGGCATCCGAGTAATCCCAATCTGCGTAGCCATAATACCACGGCGTAGATGCGGTATTATCATATCCAAAAGTATTATATGTCGTACCGGAAATATCTTTCGCATTAGCCTGAGAAGCGATAGCCAGCGTACAAGCTAATGCAAGTTGAGATACAACCAGTTTCTTTTTCCATGTTTGCATTGGGTCATCCCTCCTCAGGGACGTAAGCATGTTTGTCCGTAAATCAATTAGCAATGTTTAATTGCGGAGTGAATTATGCAGTTTCATTCAGAAAAGGTTCAATGAATGATTCATTTAAGTCCGTATCCAGACAATCAGCAGATGTAAAACGAGAGAAAAAGAGCGCTAAATATAAATACTATAAAGAAAAAGTCAAAATAAACTAAACAAGCAAAGGTAATATAAGTTTTATAAACAGATCATTTTTATTTATACATTCCCTTCGTAATAGAATTAACATCAATAATTCGAACCGACATTCCGCAGGAATAGTTAATTATATATAATTCAGTGGCAATCTTAGACAGGCCGCATTAGACGGTAACAAAATGCCCACTTTAGTAAAACACCTCACTTCACTTTGAGGTACACTAACCTTCTTTGTTCCACAAACATCAGGCATACCATGACCGATTTAATTGCACGTCCCCGCCGCCTGCGTAAGTCACCCGCACTGCGCGCCATGTTTGAAGAGACAACACTGACCTTAAACGATCTGGTGTTGCCGATTTTTGTTGAAGAAGAGATCGATGACTACAAAGCCATCGAAGCCATGCCGGGCGTGATGCGCATTCCTGAGAAGCATCTGGCCCGCGAGATTGAACGCATTGCCAACGCGGGGATCCGCTCGGTGATGACCTTCGGCATCTCCCACCATACCGACGCCACCGGCAGCGATGCATGGAAAGAAGATGGCCTCGTGGCCCGCATGTCCCGCATCTGCAAAGATACCGTGCCAGAAATGGTGGTCATGTCCGACACCTGCTTCTGCGAATATACCTCCCACGGCCACTGCGGCGTGCTGTGCGATCACGGCGTGGACAACGATGCCACCCTGCTGAACCTCGGCAAGCAGGCGGTCGTGGCTGCCGCTGCGGGTGCGGACTTCATCGCGCCGTCTGCGGCGATGGACGGACAGGTTCAGGCTATCCGTCAGGCGCTGGACGCGGCAGGCTTTACCGACACCGCCATCATGTCCTACTCCACCAAGTTTGCCTCCTCCTTCTACGGCCCGTTCCGTGAAGCGGCGGGTACTGCGCTGAAGGGCGATCGTAAGACCTACCAGATGAACCCGCTGAACCGCCGGGAAGCGATTCGTGAATCCCTGCTTGATGAAGCCCAGGGCGCAGACTGCCTGATGGTGAAACCGGCTGGAGCATACCTTGATATTCTGCGCGACATCCGCGAGCGCACCGAACTGCCGCTGGGGGCATACCAGGTGAGCGGTGAATACGCAATGATCAAATTCGCCGCGCTGGCCGGTGCCATCGACGAAGAGAAAGTGATCCTTGAAAGCCTGGGCGCGATCAAACGCGCGGGTGCGGATCTGATCTTCAGCTACTTCGCGCTGGATCTGGCCGAGAAAAAAATCCTCCGCTAATCTTCACCAAACTGCAATACAACCGACATCTGCTCCTTCTACTGTCTTCGCAAGACGGCAGGAGGAGTAATCATGTTTAGCCTCGATAGCGTTCTCGACGATCTTTGGCCTCAGGCGAGGCCTGCACCCTGGCAAAAAAGTCTGTTAAAAAGGCTGTTTTACGAAGAAGAATTCCAGCAGTTTGCCGCCGCTCACCGCCACCTGAAAGGACTGGATATGGTGGAGCAAGTTCTGGAGCACCTTGATATTCTCTGCACCGTTTCCGCCCGCGATCTCGAACAAATCCCCGAACATGGCCCGCTGGTCATTATTGCCAACCACCCGACAGGCACGCTGGACGGGCTGGCGCTGATGTACGCCGTCTCCCGCGTGCGGCGCGACGTTAAAGTCGTGACCAACCGGATGCTGACCCACCTTGAGCCTCTCAGTTCGCTGTTTATTCCGGTGGACAATATGGGCGGCAGGACGGCGAAATCGTCTCTGGTTCAGATGGAGCAGCATCTGCAAAACGCGGGCGTGCTGATCTTCTTCCCGGCGGGTGAAGTTTCACGCCCCACGCGCAAAGGCATTCGCGATAAAAAATGGCACTCCGGCTTTATCAAACTCGCCAGCAAGCTGCGCGCCCCGCTGCTGCCGGTGCATATTCAGGCGCATAACAGCCTGCTCTTTTATGCCAGCACGCTGGTGTCACCGACATTGTCGATGCTGCTGCTAATGCAGCAGATGTTCCGCCGCCGCCACAGCCAGCTGCCGATTAAAATCGGCCAGCAAATCGCCTGGCATCACTGGCATAGCGCCACGCTTTCGTCACGTGAGATGGCCGAGCAGTGCCGTCAGCACGTGATGCGTCTTGGCAAGGGATTGCCTGGCGTCTTCAAAACCCAGTGCGCCATTGCCCGTCCGGAAGACCGGGCCACCCTGAAACGCGAGCTGGCGCAGGCGGAGTGTCTGGGTAAAACCAGCGACGGTAAAACCATCTACCTGTGGCAGCGCAACGGGCAGGAAGAGGCACCTCTTCTGCGCGAACTGGGCCGCCTGCGCGAGATTGCGTTTCGCGCGGTGGAGGAAGGGAGCGGTAAACGCCGGGACACCGACAGCTACGATGACGATTATCTGCACCTGATCCTCTGGGATGAAGAGGATCTGGAGATCGTCGGGGCGTATCGCTTTATGCCGACGGCCATGCAGATCCAAAAACGCGGCGTTGAAGGTCTGTACAGCTACAGCCTGTTCCACTACGACGACAAAATGCATGACGTGCTTGAGCACGGCATTGAGCTCGGGCGCAGCTTTATCCAGCCGCGCTACTGGGGGCGTCGCGGTCTGGACTATTTATGGTCCGGCATCGGGGCTTACCTGGCGCGTTACCCACATTATCGCTACCTGTTTGGACCCGTCTCCATCTCCGGCGGCTTACCGCCTGCGGCACGGGATCTGCTGGTCGCCTTTTACCGCCTGTGGTTCCCCGCGACGCATCCGCTAGCCGCGTCACGTCAGCCGTATCCGGCATCCTTACCGGACGTGCTGGCACAGTTTGGCGGCGTGGATTACGTGGACGATCTGACGAAGCTGAAATCCCTGCTCGGCAATCTGGGCTGCGGCATACCGCCGCTGTATAAACAGTATTCCGAGCTATGCGAGCCCGGCGGCGTGCAGTTTATTGATTTTGGCAGCGACCCGGCGTTCAACAACTGCGTAGACGGTCTGGTGCTGGTGGATTTGTGCTACCTGAAGGCGAACCGCTATCAGCGGTATATTGAGGCGCACCTTTAATTGGCCGCGGATTGGTAGGCCGGGTAAGGCGAAGCCGCCACCCGGCAATTGTGCACCGTTTTCGCCGGGTGCGACGGAGTTAAGGGCGGTAAAACGGCTTATCCCCCAAAATCGTCGCCCGCTGCATAATCCTTCGCTGCGGCAGATAGTCCGCGTTGGCGTAGTGCTGCGTCACGCGGTTATCCCAGATCGCCAGGTCGTTCTCCTGCCAGCGCCAGCGCACCTGAAACTCTGGTTTAGTGATATGCGCGAACAGGAATCTCAGCAGCGCCTCGCTCTCTTTTTCCGTCACGTCCACAATGCGCGTCGTGAATCCTTCGTTCACGAACAGCGCCTGCTTGCCCGTGACCGGATGGGTGCGCACCACCGGGTGCAGCAGCGGCGGATGCTTCGCCACCGCCTCCAGCCAGCGCTGATGCTCCTCTTCGCTTTTACGGTACTTGTATTCCGGGAACGATTTTTTGAAGTCGTGCTCCGCCCGCAGGCCGCTCAGCAGCGTCCGGAACGGCGCAGAGAGCGCCTCAAACGCCGCAATCCCGCTCGCCCACAGCGTATCGCCGCCGGTCTCTGGCAGTAATTTTGCTGCCAGAATTGCCCCGGCGGGCGGCGTCTCGATAAAGGTGACGTCCGTGTGCCAGTTGTCGTTGTCCGGCGGGTTATCGTTGTGGGTATCCAGGACGATAATCTCCTCCACCCCTTCCGCATGCGGATAGACCGGGTGAATATGCAGGTCGCCAAAACGCAACGCCAGCGCGCGCTGCTGCTGCGGGGTGATCGCCTGCTCGCGAAGGAACACCACCTGATGGCGCAGCACCGCGTGGTACAGCTGCTCAAACTGGTTATCGCTCAGCGGGCGGGACACATCCAGGCCCAACACCTGCGCGCCAATGTACGGCCCCAGCGGGGTGATGGTCAGTCGTTCACTCATTGTATTTCTCCATGCCAGGGCGTCAGGCGGCGCTGTAGCGCGCGCAGCCCCAGTTCTAATCCGAAGGCGATCGCGGCAATCACCGCGATCCCTGCCAGCACCACGTCAGTCGCCAGGAACTCTCCCGCCGACTGCACCATAAACCCTAATCCTCGCGTGGCAGCGATCAGCTCTGCCGCCACCAGCGTGGACCAGCCCACGCCGAGGCCGATGCGCAGCCCGGTTAAAATCTCCGGCAGCGCGCCGGGTAGAATCACAAACAGCAGCACCTGCGTACGGCTGGCCCCCAGCGACTGCGCCGCACGAATGCGCACCTGCTGGGCACTCTTCACGCCCGCCAGCGCCGACATGGCAACCGGCGCGAAAATCGCCAGATAAATCAGCAGAATTTTCGACGTTTCGCCGATACCGAACCAGATTAACATCAGCGGCAAATAGGCCAGCGGCGGCACCGGGCGGTAAAGCTCAATCAGCGGGTCAAGGATGCCGCGCACCGTCGGGCTTAGGCCCATCGCGATCCCGACCGGGATACCGATAACCACCGCCGCCAGCAGCGCCACCAGAATGCGCGTCAGGCTTGCGCCGAGATGCTGCCAGAGCGTCGCGTCCATAAAGCCCTGCGGCCCGGCGATGGAGATGAGTTTCGCCAGCACCTGTCCCGGCGGCGGCAGAAACAGCGGGCTGACCCACTGCTGGGCCGCAACCGCCCACCACGCTGCCAGCAGCACCAGCAGCGTACCGACGCTCAGCGTAATTTGACGTGAGAAAGGCCAGCGCAGCGCCAGACGCGTGCGGCGCTGTTTTTTCACTAAAGACGATGCTCATTGAGAAGGCCTCCCGCTGCTCGAACACGCGGCTTAAGACGTATTCACGCTGCTCAATAAACCGCGGATCGGATTTGATGCTGCGCACCGGCTCCCCCGCGACATAGCGGCGTGCGAAATCCAGCGGCAGCCGCTCCAGCACGCGCCCCGGGCCAGGGGACAGCAGCACCAGCTCGGTCGCCATAAACACCGCCTCTTCGATATCGTGGGTGATCAGCAGCACCTGTTTACCCGTTTCATGCCACAGGCGTAAAAGCAGGGTTTGCATCTGCTCGCGGGTAAAGGCATCCAGCGCCCCGAACGGCTCATCCAACAGCAAAAGCTGCGGATTGGCCGCCAGCGCGCGGGCAATTCCAACCCGCTGACGCTGGCCGCCGGAAAGCTGCCAGATAAACCGTTTTTTCAGCCCCTTCAAGACCGACCTTTTTGAGCATGTCCCGTGCTGTTGCCAGCCGTTGCTCGCGGCTTACGCCCGCCAGTTGCAACCCAAACGCCACGTTTTCCTGCACGTTGCGCCAGGGAAGCAGACCTTCGTTCTGAAAGACCACCCCACGCTCAGCGCCCGGGCCCTTCACTTTTTTCCCTTCCAGTTGAATGGAGCCATGCTGATATGGCACAAACCCGGCAATCAGATTCAGCAGCGTGGTTTTCCCGCACCCGGACGGGCCAAGCACAACCAGCAGCTCACCGCTCTCCAGCGTCAGGTTGATGTTCTCCAGGGCCGGTTTGCCACCGTAATCAGCAGACAGATTTGTAATAGTCAGCATCGCAGGCCCCCCTTATTTCACAAAGCGATCGGTCACGTACTGGCTGTAGTCCGCCGCCACCGCAGGCACTTTGCCCTGCTCTTTCAGGAACGTGGCGGTATCGACAATCGCTTTGTTTACCGGCCCGGTCAGCTGTTGTACCTGCTGGGCAGGCGTGAGATAGGTATTCCCTTTCACCAGCCCCGGAACGTCCGCTTGCGGCACGCCGCTCAGACGGGACAGTTTTTCGAGATTGGCAGGCTGCTTCAGCCATGCATCCGGGTTGCTGATATAGGGCTGCTGAGCGTCGATGGCGCTTTTGGCAAAGGCCTTCACGACCTCAGGATGTTTCTCGGCAAAATCTTTGCGCACCACCCACACGTCAAGCGTTGGCGCGCCCCACTGGCCCACTTTTTCGGAGTCGGTCAGCACGGTGCCGTCTTTTTCCAGCTCATTGACGGCCGGTGCCCAGACGTATGCGCCATCAATATCGCCGCGCTGCCAGGCCGCAATAATCGCCGGTGGCTGCAGATTAATGATTTGCACCTGGCCTGGCTTGATGCCCCAGTGTTTCAGCGCCGCCAGCAGGCTGTAGTGAGTGGTCGAAATGAACGGCACGGCGATGCGTTTGCCGATCAGGTCTTCCGGTTTGGTGATGTTTTTCTTCACCACCAGCGCTTCGGAGTTGCCGAGCTTTGAGGCAAGCAGGAACACTTCAATCGGCACCTGCTGGCTGGCGGCCACCGCCAGCGGGCTGGAGCCGATATTGCCAATCTGCACGTCGCCGGACGCTAACGCACGCACCACGGACGCGCCGCTGTCGAACTTGCGCCAGTCGACCTTCGCGCCGCTCTCTTTGGCAAAGGTGTTATCCGCCTGCGCGACTTTCGCCGGTTCCGCAGAAGTTTGATACGCGACGGTGACGTCCACCGCCTGCGCCTGAAATGCCCACAGCGCCAGCGCGCCGAGTAGTGTGATTCGCGATGAAATTGCCAT
>OKVS01000155.1_pt1 | contig 32903 bp, 30 predicted proteins | sample 1606911 | NCBI WGS metagenome assembly OKVS01 (sample SAMN03281016, study PRJEB24777) | human gut metagenome | isolation source: fecal sample PR161 from 1 month old female Malay infant, caesarean... | reverse complement strand
CTGTTGGACGGTGTTAAAACATTCTCAGCGTGGGTTCGAAAGATGCGAACTCCCCATCTTGTACCCTTATCGCGGCAGGCCTTAGCTATTTTGGGAAAAGATCAAAAGCATGAATGGAAATCGAGAGCTGAATTTTTGTGGGCGATCACGATCCGCATAAGCCGATGAGTGAGAATACGGTGAACAAGGCTTTGCGAGTTATGGGCTATGACACCAAAACGGAAGTCTGTGGACATGGTTTTAGGACGATGGCCTGTAGTTCACTTATTGAATCAGGATTGTGGTCGAGGGATGCGGTAGAAAGGCAGATGAGCCATCAGGAGCGTAGCTCTGTTAGGGCTGCCTACATCCATAAAGCGGAGCATCTGGGGGAGAGGAGGCTAATGTTGCAGTGGTGGGCTGATTTTCTGGATGCAAATCGGGAGAAAGAGGTTACTCCGTTTGATTTCGGGAAACTAGAGTCTACACGGTAGTACCGGCTGTCCTGGGATAAATTTCCGCTGAGGATTAAGTACGCTGAGCAAAGCCTGCCGCCTTGCGGTGGCAGGCATAGGACTAAAGTTATTTATTTTTTTGATACACCCCAAGTAACGCATTGGAACTACTTGATAAAATTTTCTTCGGTTAGAATGAGTGCATCATCCTCTACGGGTACTGTATTTTTTAGGAAAAATAATGGCTGTTAATCAGGCGAAAATTTTTGAACATCTCGAACAACTGGTTGAAAACCCTGAGCAAGACGAATTTATCTACGGCTTTTTAACTGCTTTTGAGTTCCCTAAATCTACCCTGAGTCAGATTCGGCAAGGTGGGACGCGTAATGTTGCGAAAGAGCCAGGACACGTTGCATTAAAAAATAAACTCTACTACCAGCCAGTAGCGGATAATGATGATCTCGAATCTGCTTTTGAGCAACGTATTGCCGATATGGCTATTGCAAAAAATAAGATCCGCTTCGTTCTAGTAACAAATTTTGTTCGCTTTTTAGCCTGGGACACACTGACGAAGGAGCGTCTTGATATTGAGTTTGAAGAGTTGCCCCGCAACTATGGTTTTTTCTTACCGCTGGTCGGGCTGGAGAAGGCTATTCTCAATAGTGAAAATCCGGCTGATGTGAAAGCCGCTGAAAAAATGGGAAAGCTGTTTGATCTTATCAAGGAGCGTAATGATTTAAGCAAAGCAGAAGATATCCACGCGCTTAATGTTTTCCTCACTCGCTTGTTGTTTTGCTTTTTTGCCGAAGACACTGGCATCTTTGAAAAAGGTCAGTTTACTTCCGCAGTCAAGAGTTACACAGCTGAGGATGGCAGTGATTTAGATGGGTTCCTAACTAGCCTCTTTACTGTGATGAATAGCAAACTGGATAGTCCATCACGGCAATCACTTCCCATTCATATAACTGCATTCCCTTATGTCAATGGTGGCTTATTCGCCAGCGATGAGCCTATTCCAAAGTTGGGGTTGAAAGGCAGGCGTATTTTACTCGAATGCAGCGCAATGGATTGGAGTGCTATTAATCCTGATATCTTTGGCAGTATGTTCCAGGCTGTTATTGATGTAGAGCAGCGTAGTCGATTAGGCCAACATTACACCTCCTACAGCAACATAATGAAGGTTATACAACCGCTGTTCCTTGAACCACTGCGTAACGAGTTGGAAAAGCAGCGTACAAATACCAATGGTCTTAAACGATTACTAGTTCGTCTAGGCGAAATTAAGGTTTTCGATCCAGCATGTGGTTCAGGCAATTTCCTTATTGTTGCCTATAAAGAACTGCGTCTACTGGAAATGGATGTTATCCGGGCACTGTTGCAACGTGATCCGCAATCGTTCCTTATGAGCAGGATTCATCTTGACCAGTTTTATGGTATTGAGATCGATGACTTTGCCTGTGAGATAGCCCGTCTTTCCCTGTGGCTTGCAGAACATCAATTAAATAAACAGTGGGAAGAGCATATTGGTTCAGCACCACCAGCGTTGCCGTTGCGCTCGTCAGGTAAAATTTGGAGCGGCAATAGCCTGCAAACAGACTGGCACACTATTTGTCCAAAAAGCACTGATGATGAAGTTTATGTTATTGGTAATCCTCCATTTTTAGGGACGTCGAGGCGTTCTGATGGGCAGCGTGATGACATGCAAGCAGTGTTTAGCGGCTTTAAATCATTAGGCAGTCTGGATTTTGTCGCCTGCTGGTTCTGGAAGGGGGCGAAATATATTCAAAACAGCTCTGCTGAGATAGCTCTAGTGGCTACTAACTCTCTTTGCCAGGGTGAGCAGGTAGCAACACTTTGGCCTTCAATATTTGAGCTTGGGTTGAGTATTCATATTGCATATCCAACCTTTACATGGGAAAACAATGCTCGTGATAAAGCAGCAGTTCATGTGGTAATTATTGGGCTGTCAGGTCAAAGCAAAATCCGTCAACTGTATCAGCAGATTGAGGGGCGCTGGCACAGTAAACTAGTGAGCAATATTAGTCCTTATCTGGTTGAAGGTAATAACATTGCAGTGGTGCCGAGAAGCAAACCAATAATAAAAAATGTCCCTCCATTGTTATTTGGTAATAAACCCACTGAGGGTGGTAATTTGATGATGAATCGGGTTGAACGTGATGCCTTACTCAGCAAAGAGCCACAGGCAGCCCCTTGGATTAAGAGAGTATTGGGTGCTGATGAATTACTCAATGGACTAGAGCGTTGGTGTTTATGGTTGGTGGATATTACTGATACCGAACTTCAGTCAATGCCATATGTTTACGAACGAGTACAAAAAGTGGCGGAGATGAGGAGAAAAAGTACTAAATTAAGTACTCAAAAAAAATTCAAACACCCCCCATCTCTTTGATGAAAATCGCCAACCTATTTCTGGCGATTATATCCTGATACCCCACGTATCGTCTGAGAGACGCACTTATATTCCTATCGGTCTTGTTGATGCTAGCATTATTTCAACGGATGGTAATTTTATTCTCCCTAACGGTACTTTGTACGAATTTTCCATCTTGACTTCATTGATGCACAACGACTGGATGCGACTGGTGGCTGGGCGTCTTGAAAGCCGTTATCGTTATTCAACTAAAGTTGTTTACAACACCTTCCCTTGGCCTGATGTAACCGATGTACAGCGAAAAACCCTTATCGCATTAGCTAAAACCGTGTTACTGATGCGTGAAAATTACCCAGAAAATACTCTGGCTGATTTGTATGACCCGTTAAAGATGCCCATAGATCTTCTGGAAGCCCATCAGGCACTAGATAAGGCAGTTGATCGTCTCTATCGCGATAAACCATTCAAGGACTCAAGCGAGCGTTTGAGTTGCCTGTTAGAACGCTACGAAGCGCTGACTAAAGCATAAGGTTTCACTCTGCCAGCCAGAGCCTACAGAGGATTACATTGTGGAAAATATTTTACAGGTTACGTACGGGCAGACCGGGCAAAGTGCGGATCTTAATGATTTTGGTATGCGGGAAATGCAGGCACGGGCCTTTGAGCAGCGCAATAGCCCTTATTTACTTATCAAAGCTCCACCAGCATCTGGTAAATCAAGAGCATTAATGTTCCTTGCCCTGGATAAACTCGTCAATCAGGGGATAGGCAAAGCTATAGTTGCGGTCCCTGAAATGTCTATCGGAGGTTCGTTTAAAGATACTGAACTTACGAAGCATGGTTTCTTTGCTGACTGGAAGGTAAAACCTGAAAATAATCTGTGCATTGGCGGAGGAGAGGCTGGGAAGGTTGAAGCCTTTAAACGATTTATGGCGAGTCCTGACGACATTCTGGTCTGTACTCATGCCACCCTGCGTTTTGCTTTCGATAAGCTGAACGTTGAATCGTTTAATGACTGCCTGGTTGCAATTGATGAGTTCCATCATGTCTCTGCGGATGAAAACAACCGTTTGGGCAATCTGATTGATGCTCTGATGAAAGGTTCTAATGCTCAAATTGTTGCGATGACCGGCTCTTATTTTCGAGGGGATACTGTACCCATCCTGCAACCCGAAGATGAAGCCCAGTTCACGAAAGTGACCTATACATACTACGAACAGCTCAATGGATATCAGTATTTAAAATCTTTAGGTATTGGCTACCATTTCTATCAGGGACCATACATCAAAGCATTGCCGTCGGTGTTGGATGCCAGCAAAAAAACCATTATTCATATTCCCAATGTAAATTCCGGCGAATCAACAAAAGATAAACATGCCGAGGTTGATGCCATCCTGGATGCGCTGGGGGAGGTGCAACAGCAAGAACCAGATACCGGTATCTATCGAGTGAAACGCAAAAGCGATGGCAAATTGTTGCGTGTAGCGAATCTGGTTGATGATAACCCGGCGGAAAGACCGAAAGTACAGGCGTATCTGCGTAATATCCATTCTGCTGACGATATGGATATCATCATTGCATTGGGCATGGCGAAAGAAGGGTTTGACTGGCCTTTCTGTGAACATGTACTGACAATTGGTTATCGCAGTTCGATGACAGAGATTGTGCAAATTATTGGACGTGCGACACGAGATTGTGAAGGTAAAACTCACGCACAGTTTACCAACCTTATAGCTCAGCCTGATGCTCAAGATGATGATGTTAAAGTATCAGTAAACAACATGCTTAAAGCCATCACCACCTCGTTGCTGATGGAGCAGATCATGGCTCCAAATATTCAATTTAAACCACGTTCTCAATGGACTGGCGAGCCGTTACCTGCCAATACGGTTCTGGTTGATGATCATGCTTTACCGGTATCAGACAAGGTTCTAACAATCCTTAATGGCGGTAAAAACGAGATCCTGGCGGCGCTAATGGCTAATGAGCAGGTGGTTAAAGAGGCTATTACCGAGTCAACACCGCCTGAGGTAATTACTCAGGTAGTGTTACCATCGGTGATACAAACGCTTCACCCTGACCTGACTGAATACGAACTAGAACAGGTTCGCAGTGGTATTTTGCAGAGCCTTTTTGTAGGTCAATGTGGTGGTCTTATTGATGAGGCTGATTTACCGACAGATGCTATTATCGATAACACTCCAAGCCAGCGTACCGGCAATTCGAATGACTCATTAAACATCAACAATCAGTTTATAAAAATGGGTGATAAATTCATCAACATTGAAAACTTGAATATTGATTTAATTGATGCGGTAAATCCTTTCCACGGTGCTTATGAGATTCTATCAAAATCAGTTACCGCGACAATGCTAAAAACTATACAGGAAGCAGTCAGAGCTAATCAGGCACAGGTATCTGAGGAGGAGGCGGTAATGCTCTGGCCAAGAATTAAAGCGTTTGCCAGTGAGCATAAAAGGGAGCCATCGCTGAATGCCAGTGACGCAATAGAGGTTCGTTATGCAGAAGCGTTAGCTTACATCCGAAAAATGAAACAACAGCGTACTGTGCGACAGGAACCGTAACTTATGCTCAGACTTTCACCTCTTCAAGTTCGTCAAAAAGTGACAATTGATGATATTTTTTCTGAACCAGACGATCTTGGCTTACTCGTAGTCGAACCACTAAAAATATATTCCCCTACGGGTAATCTGCCTGTAAGCAGATTAGAAGAAATTAATGCATTTTATGTGGTTCATGGGCGTCCACCTCTACCAGATTCGGAGGAATTTAAGGAAACGTTGCTAGCACAGCGTTTGAGGGCTCTCAAGGATAACAAGCAATATCGCGAGATGTTGCAGCCATTTGATATTCATGGCTTACTAGCAGGTGAAAATAACGAGAATACCCTTGAATCAGCTGTATCATTCTCAGTTCCTCCCGTCGAGGTTGATAGATCGGAGTTGGTCACCTCTCTGGACGATATCTTTGCTGATGACGATGATGGATTGCTCTCATTTGCTGAGCCCGATATTTTCACGTTAAAACATGTTCCGGTTGAAAAGAAAACACAGCCGGACGAAATTGCCAAACGACAGCCGTGCCCTGATTTTTATCGCTTTTCCCCACTGTTTGAGACAGTCCAAAATGGTCTGAAAACGGGGGCGTTTTCATTTGTTCGCTTCCGCCATGAGTTAAAAATTCATGAAGGTGATTTTTTTATTCTCAATGGGGTTATGGGCTATGTAGATAAAGTTGGTGAGCGATTGGAGGAATATGGACCTTGGAATGCCCGTTTGCATTTGGTGTTTGAAAACGGAACTGAGATGAATATGCTTTTCCTCTCGCTTACGCATGGTCTGGTACGAGATACAGAAGGTCGTAAAGTTGTTTTGAATGGACAGTCAATACGTCCAGATGAAGCTCCGGTTCCGACAGGATATGTCTATGTCCTCGCCACGCATAGCGACCAGCCAGCTCTTCAACGTTTTAAACCTGATTTGTATAAAATTGGCTTTACTGAAGGAACTATCGAAGAGCGCATCAAACACGCTGAAAAAGATAAAACATTCCTTGAAGCACCCGTTCGTATAGTCATGACTACACAATGCTTCAATATCAACACTCACAAATTTGAAACCCTTATTCACGGTTTTTTAGGTAAGCAACGGCTCAATATCACATTACGGGGTTTAGATGGACAAACTTATCATCCCCGCGAATGGTTCCATGCGTCCTTAACGACTGTGCTCTCTGTGATCAAGTACATTCTTGACGGTACAATTTCGCAATATCGGATGGACAATACGACAGGGAAGATTGTGGCGAAGAAAGATACTGGTCATTCGTGAAGCGAGTGGTAATCATTTGGTTATGATTCGAGTATTCTAATTCTGTATAAGTTTTCTCGACATAGCAAGTGTTGCTCTAGGAGATATAAGCTGACACTACCCTAGGAATTGTAGCGTCAGCCTTCATTGGCAACTCAGCGCAGCATCTGTTATTTAAGATTTGCGAGTGAATAGATCAATAACATTTGATTTTTCATCTTCTCTTACTGCAGGTGTCAGACTATTCTTGAGTTTAATTTTTGAATTAATATCAAGTAATGGTTTGTCTGCTAAATATCCTCGCGGAAGAGAAAGAATATCTTCGGCATCAACTCGTGACATGCTTAAAGTTTCAAGTAAGGTTGATTTAGAGAATGTGTTGGTTTCAAACAACAAATTGACGCAACGAGGCAGTAATCTCACTGACTCTGGTTTGCGAAAATCATCAAGTGGCTCACCTTTTCTCCAGCCTCGAGCAGAAACGCTTTTATATAGGCGCTGGTATTCTAGCGGAGAGATGAGTTCCAATGATTTAGCTCTATGAATCATGGATTGAGCAGACATTCCCCAACGAGTTTTCAATGAAATAAAGTTCTCAAGCGTCGGGAACGGAGGTAATTCTATCGAAAATGCTTCCTCTGGTAACATCAAACATGCAGCAAATTTATGAGCTTGTTCCTCAATTGGTTTAAAATTGACAGAATCAAGCCTTTCGACATATCTGTGCAACACTACGTGTCCAAGCTCATGTGCAGCGTCAAAACGACTTCTGTAATAATTATCTTTGTCACTGGCAAGAATAATGTAGGGACGACTCTCTGACTCATTCCATTGAGAATATCCATCCATCATTGCGCTTCCCTGTTCAAAACGAGAACATACAACTCCGGCATTTTCAATAATCAAAAGCAAATCGGTAATAGGGGCTATACCCAATCCCCACTGCTGACGGCATTTTGCAGCCATCAATTCGATCATTTCATCATCAATTGCACGATAATCTGTAACCTCTAAATGAGGAACATCTACTTCAGGATAATCAAGGTATTCCTGTAAAGTTGCAGAAACTTCCTGCAACCACCCCATGTAACACTCAGAAGCATTGCACAGGTCTTTCGCTGTGTTTGCCATAGTTCTGAAGAAAACTGGATTGTTCTCTTTTTTCACCGTTGGTTTGATAAACCATGTGACAGGGCAGTTCAGAACCTGTCCCAAGATCGCAATGACTTCTGCATCAGGAGAATGGCTGCCATTCTCCCATTTTGTAATCGTAGAGGGGGAACGGTCAACCAAACGACCCAAATTAATTTTAGATAACCCTCGCGCTTCACGAAGCTGAGTTAACCTTTCCGGCTGAAATCCCGTTATTCCCACTCTCATAATTTCACCACGTTAGCCTTCCTGTTCTTTCAGGCGTTTCTTCAGCTGTGGAATAACCTTATCTGGTATGACCGCAGCTTGTTCAGTATGGTAAAGCTCAAGCAGCTCGCTTACTGAACGGTTAAAGTGATACCCCTTCATATTTGTAAAGGGAACGACAATCCTTAGGTCCAGCATGTTATCTTGCGAATGACCGTGAGGTGGGTTGATATTTAAGACCAACATTCCTAGAGTGCCAACTCCACCTTCAGAATGATCACGTTCGCTAAATAAATCTGGCGTATATCCTTCAAAACTCTCGTTTAATTCTGCTAATAAAGAACGATGTTTTGCACCTCGAATGCACTTTTCATCATAGTTCAGCCCGATTCGACTAATCTTCACTCCTGCAGAGTTTACTATGATGTAGCTCTCACCTTTCGGTGTCGTATCCACGTCACAACAAACAATACCCGAGTTTTCTGCAGCTCTTCGAAAAGCCGCATTCAGTACATAATGTCGTGCTTGGGGGCGAAAACGTGATTGTTCTGGCTCACCTAGTTTTGCGATGCTTCCCATTGTAAGCGCATTTGCAGCCACGTATGCGGTATGGAGTTCTTCTTGGATGTTAAGCCAGAATTCTCGCTGAAAAGCATTTACGATCAGTCCGCTAATGTCCTTTTGTACGTCATCTTTACTCATTTAGATACCCTGATTGCGTTAAGCAGATTTAATCATAGTTTTTTTTCGTTTTGACAGCAAGAAGAGATCATCTCTATGAGGTGCCTGAACTATTCGTAGAAAGAATGAGCCCAAGAAACTTGGGCACAGAGACGTTGCTTTCGCTCGCAATAGTGAATGTTTAGCTACGTGGTTTTGGGTATGTTGCGTTAGGCTTCATCTGTAGGGTAGCTGCTGCAATATGAACGAAACAGGCGTACGATTATGCTTAATATTTAAACCATTCGTTATGACGTCACGCCGACCAACTTGCCAGGATTTTCATGAGAAAGATTAAAAGACTCAACGCCGACATCCCAGACGATTTAAAACCGGCTCGTATTGTTCAAGAAGAAAGCGAGTTGAGAAAATATTTTCTCCAGTCACCTAAATTGCGTAGTCACAGCCGTCCTCCCATTAATAAAGAAATTTTTTATTCTGAAAGCGTTTGGTCTGCATTGCAGAAAACCTTCCATAGCCGCTGTGCTTGGTGTGAAACCCATGTTGCGTCACATGATGGGGAAATTGTCCATTTTCGCCCTCTCAGTAACGCAAAAGGGCTAAAGGAAGAGGAAAGTCTGGATTCTTACGGTTGGTTGGCATATGTGTGGGACAATCTTTTTTTGTCGTGCTCAGGGTGTAATCGTGTGCGTCGTAATTACTTCCCTGTTGGGTCCGCACGAGCTCCAGTTCTTTCGACGTGGAGAGGTGCAAACATTCTAGAAACGGTATTGTTGATTAATCCCTGTCTGGATGACCCCATTCGGCACCTGTCGCTCAGTCGTGATGGGACACTGGTGGCCTTAACAGATAAGGGGCAGCACACCCTCATGCTTTTTGATCTCAACCGAACTGACCTGATTTTTTCCCGACAAAAACAAATCAATCATGTCCATTCCTTCTTCCCCGGAAGGGAAGGTTCTGTCGATGAATTCCAAAAATTTTATTTAAGTGATGATTGCCCTCAGGGTATAGTAAATTTGATCATAGCTATGTTTATGAAGGAGCATGTTGGGGGGAGACCATGCCGTTCCACAAACAAAGTCGAATCCTTTATCAACGACAGCGTGAAACTTGGGTACTTTGCATTTGATAACAATGCGGATACCCCAGTAGAGATATTTGAGGAAATTGAGCAGCTAAGTTACAGGGATGTTGAATATGACAAATTTGCCAGCATCTTAGATTATGAAAGTCAGGCCTCTCGTCATCTGAAAAAAATCGATATTCATCATTTTAAAGGCCTTGGTCACTTCACCCTGAATCTGAAACACAGTGAGTCAAAATCTCTTGCCCCTTGTATGATGCTACTAGGAGAAAATGCGACAGGCAAAAGTTCAATTCTTCAATCTATTGCACTAGCAATGATGACCGCAGCTCAGCGTAAAAAACTGAACCTGGTCTATGACGACTTTATTGCCCGGGACAATGGTGAGTGGACTGTAGATCATATTCAACCTGCTGAGATTAGTCTTACATTTAATGATGGTACGAGTAGCATGTTTCGTATCGATGAAAATTTCAATGCCATCGGGGAAGGTGTTAGCAACATTGTTTTTCTGGCATATGGGGCAAGACGCTTTGTGAAACCACTTAAGCAAGGAGGCCTAAGAAATAGTATTATAAGCAATACGTTATTCAATCCAGTTGCTCTGTTGTCAAATCCAACCGGATGGTTACAAGAATGTGATGATGACGTGTTTCTGTCAGTTGCTAGGGCAATGAAGGAGATCCTTGCTCTAAAACAGGATGATATCATTTTCCGCAATGACCAAAGACATATCATGGTCCGTGCGCACAAGCGTAACACACCGCTTGAAAATATGAGTGATGGCTACAAGGCTTTGTTTTATGTGGCTATCGACATTATGCGTCATATGCTTAAGCGTTGGGACAACCTGGAATATGCTTCCGGAATTGTCATAATTGATGAAATTGAAACACATCTGCATCCACGGTGGAAAATGCAGGTGGTGAGTGCTTTCCGGCGAGCAATGCCAGGAATCCAGTTCATATTTACGACCCACGACCCTCTATGTTTGCGAGGAATGTTTGATGGTGAAGTGCATGTGTTAAAACGTGATGAAATGCACTCAATCACCGAGGAAGACGATCTGCCTAGGTTTCAGGGATTGAGAACGGAACAACTTCTTACATCTGAGTATTTTGGTCTTCTTACACCTAATGATCCGGATCTTGAACGGAGGCTAGAAGATATTGCCGGACAAGAGGGAGACCATCAGGCGGAATATATTCGTCAGGTAGAACAGGAACTCAGTGAAATGACTGTGCTTGGCACGACTCTGAGCCAGCGTGTAGTCCATGAGGCATTAGCGCGATATTTGATTTCCGTAACGCGAAAGCAGCCTGAAGCCAAAGATATTAAAGAGGATGCCATCAGAGCTATCCTTAACGTCCTGGTTCAAAAAGGTTATTGATCATGATTAAAATTGATCGTTCAGCCGAGCCGGTACCGACCTCACTAACCATGGCGGGTAATGTTGTTGATAATGAACGTACTGCCGCGCAAAGCTATTACACAGCTGTACCAGCTCCGAGTAAAACTTATAAATTTAAGCGATATAAAGAAGATGATATCGTCGAAGCTTTAGAACGCCTTTTTCATGGGAAATGTGCCTATTGTGAGAGTAAATACATTGGCACCCAGAAAATGGATGTTGAGCATTACCGCCCCAAAGGAAAAGTAAATGAAAGTCAGACACACCCAGGCTACTGGTGGCTAGCTCTTGATTGGGATAATTTATTGCCCTCGTGCACAGACTGCAATCGACGTCGCGGACAGAAGATCGCTGTTTTAGAGGCAGATGGAACTATTGTTTTTACCGATACGATGGAAAATGCTGGTAAGGAATGTGCCTTTCCTGTTTCCGGTCCCTACCGGGCGTGGAATAGCCAAGATAACCTCGCCCTTGAAGTCCCTCTATTGATCAACCCCTGCCAACATGATCCTGATGACCATCTTAGTTGGCATATCAGTAATACGAAGGCGCCGATCCTATTGGCAAAATTATTGGGGGCACAGCCGGATCAGAAGGGTGTAAGTAGCATTGAAATCATGGGGTTAAATAGATTTGGACTGGTGAATGAGCGGGCAGCAGTGTTACAACAGATTGAAGTTCAAGTAAAAAATATTTACCAGCTGATAGACATTACAGCGATTATGCCAGCCTGTGAAGCGAGGGATCGCTGCCTAATAAAGATTGGGCAGGATATCGATGAGTTGCATGCCTGCTATAAACCTAACCGGCAGTATGCCTCAATGGTGAAATCCTACATCGAACCGCATATGAAAACGCTAAAGCGATATCTTGTTGGGTTGTTGCCATGATTTAATCGATGTAGCCGTTGTCACTGTAATGATACGCTATCCACATAGCCTCGTTCCCTCAAAAAAAACAGCGTGGCAGTCTACATGCTAGTTGGCAGTATGCAGACTGCCAACTGACATTTTTCTGAAGACAGTTTGGCTGACTTTTGAATCGCCACGGGTTTAACAGACACCTCAGAGTCATTTAAGATGACTTAAAAGAGAGGTGCCCATGAGCGGTAAACGTTATCCCGAAGAGTTTAAAATTGAAGCAGTCAAACAGGTTGTTGATCGTGGTTATTCTGTTTCCAGCGTTGCAACACGTCTCGATATCACCACCCACAGCCTTTACGCCTGGATAAAGAAATACGGTCCGGATTCTTCCACTAATAAAGAACAGTCAGATGCTCAGGCCGAGATCCGCCGTCTCCAGAAAGAGCTGAAGCGGGTTACTGACGAACGGGATATATTAAAAAAAGCCGCGGCGTACTTCGCAAAGCTGTCCGACTGAGGTACGCCTTCATCCGTGACAACATCTGTTGCTGGCCTGTTCGCCTGCTCTGTCGGGTGCTGGATGTTCATCCCAGTGGTTTTTACGCCTGGCTTCAGCAGCCGCATTCACAACGTCATCAGACAGACCTGAGACTGACAGGACAGATTAAACAGTTCTGGCTGGAGTCGGGATGCGTCTATGGTTATCGCAAGATCCATCTGGATCTGCGGGATACCGGACAACAGTGCGGAGTTAACAGAGTCTGGCGACTGATGAAATGTGCCGGAATAAAGGCTCAGGTTGGATACCGAAGCCCGCGGCCACGTAAAGGCGAGGCCAGTATAGTGTCGCCCAACAGGCTCCAGCGACAGTTCAATCCGGATACTCCGGATGAGCGTTGGGTAACGGACATAACCTACATCAGGACCCACGAAGGCTGGCTGTATCTTGCCGTGGTTGTTGATCTGTTCTCACGCAAAATTATCGGCTGGTCAATGCAATCCCGGATGACAAAGGACATTGTCCTGAACGCACTGCTGATGGCTGTATGGCGGCGTAATCCCCAAAAACAGGTGCTGGTTCACTCGGACCAGGGCAGTCAGTACACAAGCCATGAGTGGCAGTCGTTTCTGAAATCACACGGCTTGGAGGGGAGTATGAGCCGTCGCGGTAACTGTCACGATAATGCGGTTGCAGAAAGCTTTTTCCAGTTGCTGAAACGCGAATGGATAAAGAAAAAGATCTACGGAACGCGGGAAGAAGCCCGCAGCGATATTTTTGATTACATCGAAATGTTTTATAACAGTAAGCGTCGGCATGGTTCAAGCAATCAGATGTCACCGACAGAATATGAAAACCAGTATTATCAACGGCTCGGAAGTGTCTAGATTATCCGTGGCGATTCAAAAAAAGGCTAACATCCAGTTAGCCTCTTCTCACCAGTGAGCCATTTTATAGTCCCTTAGCGCATTTTTAAGTAACTCAGTTTGCTCATCAGCATCATCATAATTATAATTCCTTCCAAAACAAAGCTATTATAATCAGCCATTATCCACCTCCTTACAGGTGTTTAGTGGAAGCGTCAGTTAACGTTACCGCGCTAACTGACGCGTCTAAATCAAGATTTTTTACTGCCAGTTAAACTATCACCCTCAAACTCATCCTGTTCGTGGTTACTCTGACGATCGGCTGTGTGTTTACGTATTTGATTCGCTATTTCCCCACCAACGGTCTGTTGTGATCGGATAGAATTAGTACTTCCCTTCATCATCTGATACTCCGCAGCTCCATTAGACAACCCGCTCGCCATGTGAGAAGCCATGCGGCCAGCTCGTGAGAATGATGAAGCAAACCCCTGGCTTCCTCCGCTGGCACTACCTGTATTGCTCCCTGCAGACGAACCACCGGAATTGCCTGATGGTTGTCCTCCAGAAGTATCTACGGAACCGGTATCTTCCCCGCCGCCAAATCCTCCAACTGAACGGCCTCTATCACCAGAACCAGATTCTTCGGCCATCGCCGCTTGTGCAGATTCAAATGCTGCTTTTAGAGCGGAAGCACCACCACTGACTTGAGCTGTAGCGCTCATTGCCATTGCCCCAGCGCCACTCATTGCAGTAGTAGCAGCGCCAGTAATCATACCTGCTCCAAAACCACCAATCCCTTGTAAGGACGCTCCTCCTACAACGCCTGATAACAACAACGGTAATTTATTAGTCAATACTAAAAGAATGATTGACGCCAGAAGTAAAACAATAAGACTATTAAGATCAGGAATATCATTTTTAATAATAGAAAAATACTGATCTATAAATGATTGCCCAATCCCAATAATTAATGTCATCGTAAACAACTGAATGCCAATCGATAATACAGTGCGTAAGTAATTTATTGCAATGTCAGAAGTCCATTTCGAGCCACCAAACCCAAGTAATATAACTCCTGCATAACACAACACCCATGCAGAAACTAACATTACTAGCATATTTATCGCGATAAGTGCCATTACGACTAATACTATTATCGCGACGGTTATCATAATGGTCGAAATCATTGGTGACCAAATTGATGCTGCTGAACTGACCTTTGTTAATATCACAAAGGCTATGTCAACTATGCTTGAGGGTGAAATACCAGTACTTGTTCCTAATGCATTTGCTGCAAGTTGTCTCATTGAGTTAATTATAGATTGTGATATGGCTGGACCGTTGATTAAAAGATAATAAAAAAATCCAATTACGGCAAAAAAACGAACTATCTCTGCAAGTGCACTGGTTAAACCTTCCCCTTGCATCGCCAACATACCAAATGTCCAAACCATACTTATCAATACCATCCCCCAGAAGAGCCAATTTGCATAATCACCAATTACTAAAGTCCATGCGCTGGCTACTTGCTGAAACTTATCTAATAACGTATCAAGTAATCCGCTACTATCTAATTGACCAGCGTAAGCATTTACAGAAAACAAAAAAATTATGCCTAAAAAAGTGAGCTTGCTTACTATTCTCATAATTACCATTCTCGTTTAGGGCTAGGATTGTTATTACCACGCAGGGCACATTTATCGTAGTTATGTTCGTTCAATTTATTCTCTGGCGTTGATAAACAATCTTCATCTTTTTTATCGCAAGAGCATAGAATTAATGAAATGATTAGAATAAAAATGACCAAAAGTTTATCTTTCATTCAGCTATCCCTCACCAAATTCGCTTCGGGCTTGGTGTGTTCTCGCCAGCTAACGCTTTTTCATCAGCGACTATTTGTTGGGCTTCTTTATCAGCCTGAGCCTGTGCCAGTGTTGCTGCAGCGTTTTGCTGAGCTACCAGAAGCGAGCGGATTTGCAGCAACTGGTTCGTTTGAGCACTGGCAAGCTGGTTAGCGGCCTGAATAGCTTCCATTTGCCCTTGTGCGCCGGTTGCCTGAGTTTGCAAATCTGCCAGGTTGTCAGCATCGCTTTGCAGCGTTTCCTGCTGTTGATCGAGAGCCTTAAATACAGCGTCATTGGCCTTTTTACGTGCCTCAGAGCTGTTCTGTTCAGCTTTGCGCAGTGCGCTAATTTCATCCGCAGTACATTCAACATTACTGTTAAAGCACGGTGATGAGCGGTAGTAATTCACGTCCTGATAACGTTTCAGATATGAATCAAGACTCCCGGCCTGATTTTTGTAGTAATTAAGGGTGTCCTGCGCCTGCAACAATTTGCTGATGGTCGAATTGGCCTGATCCCAGATATAGGCTGCAGGTGCGACTGTATTTTTGAGCATGTTTTCATACTGCTGCAGCTGCGTCTGGTACTGCTGGATCTGTTTTGCCACAGCCTGAACGTTGTTGACTGCGCTGATTGTGGTCTGCACCACATTAGTACCATCTATGACCGGGATACCGGCTGTCGCCGGTAATGCCATGATTGACACCACGAAAGAAACTACTAAGGCTTTTTTAGCTGCTAAAATTCCTCCTTGTGATGAAAATACCCGGAGCATTAACTTCATTTGTTTACCTCAATTTTAACTGATTATTAATATTGAAAACTCGTACTTTTAACAGATACAGATATTTAGGAAACCATAAATTTATTTATCTAAGATTCTATCCATAATATTTCTTAGTTCTTGTCTGGTTGATTCTATTTTAGCAAGCAACGTTTTTATCAATGAGGGTGAAAAATCAACTGTGCGTGGATCGTTAGCTAACCACAGTTTAAGTAACCCACCAAGTCGACCAAGATCAGCATTTACTCGGCTAAGCTCTACAACCTGTTCAATATCTACAATAGACTCAACCTGATAACCCATTGCTACTTTACGAATGAAACTCGCTACACTCAGCCCAGCTGCTGCTGCGTTAGCCTGGATTTGCGCCTTCTCTTCGGGAAGGCAATAGACCTTGATTGGTGTCGTGTTTTTTCTGTTTGGGGTATCAGTCATCCGAAGTCTCCAAAAGGCGGCAGCCGATCAGCCTCGCAGAGCAGGACTCCCGTTGAGCAGCCCCGGCTGCGAATAAGGGAAAGTGAAGAGGACCATCGCGTAAGCGGTGGGCCTACTTCACATGTCCTGCCCTACATTTGCCGTTGTGAATCTGTGTACGTATTGTGTATTCCTGTGTACTCAGTGTGTTTTCCTAAAGCATTTGTGCAGGATTAGTCGTGTAAAAGTGTGCAGCATATGTGTTTATTGAAAGGAAACTTATTTGAATACCCCAAGGAATATTTTTATTCTTGCGGCTTGAGCTTTGGTGGTCTGCCACGTTTCCTTTGAGACTTATTTATCTCTTTCGACATATCATCATTCTCTTTCTTTGACTCAACGGATTTATCTATCCAGTCCTTGACATCTTCTCTACGCCAGAGAAGGCGTTTATTACCTGGAAGACGGCACCTTGGTGGCAGACATTTTGGATTTCGCGTTGCATCACTGCGTATACTTTTTACGGTTTTCTTTAACGCAAAAGCCAACTCTTCAACGGTTATAAGTTCTGGCATAACTGATTTCATCGAAGAACCTATCTCTCAGCAAAAATTAGAGGATTTTAGCGGCTAAAATTTTAGCTGCTAAAATTTGCAAACCAACGTTATGAATTGAGAATAATTAAAAATTACTGGCAAAAATAATTATGTCAACAGAGTTTTTTATTCAGTGGGTTCTTATTCTGCAGGAAATTTGTTTTTTTGGGCGTTTTTTGAACGACACTAAAGTTTTAATAATTCTTTTAGTTTTTATGGTTATATATGGTTAAAGATCTGGTTAGAGAACAAAAAAATAATAGTTAATCCATTGTTATATAATGAGTTTAAAAAAACAGCGTACCTCATATGTCATGAAAGTGCCCCTCATATGTCATGAAAGCGCACCTCATATGTCATAAACGCAGTAAATAGATCACAAGTTACTCACACTCTTATTAACAGAATTTGTGGATAAATACACAAGATATACACCTGAAAAAGAACTTGTTTAGCTAAACAAAATAGCAACAAATAAAATGAAACAAAATGTAAATAACAAGGGGTTGTAGATGAATTAGAAATTTGGTTAGCTAACCTTTATAACAAACACTGTCGGTAAATGTTTCACTTCTGACAACGGATATATCGAATTTTAGTAAGAAAAATACTTCAACTAACCTTACTCTCTGATTTGTTTAGCTAAACAAATTACTACATGGAATCCTATTACGTTTGAAAAAAAAAGGGGGAGATATGAGGACGATAAATGCTGCACCTTCAACTGTCGGCGAGATTTTATACGAAGAATTCTTGAAACCATTGGATATGCCTCCCGCAAGACTTGCTGAACTGATGGATACGACATATGAAAAAATTTGGGAAATAATTAAAAATGAGCGAGATATAACTCTTGAAGAAGCTACTCAACTCTCGATAATTTTCAACACAGATGCATTTTTTTGGATGAAACTGCAAGAGCTACATGAGACATGGTTTAATAAATAAAAGTAAGGGTGTTCAATTAGATTACTTAATCCTAATACATAATTTTCTTTCAAAAATACACATGCATTACTAGCGACTTATTAAAATACGATAACACTCGGACAGCTTAGGGTTAAAAAATCGAATCCTAGATGATGGGACCCAGTCCTGACCGGACAAATCATTTTAGCAGTGGTACATGCGACACTGAAAGCGGATATAAAGAAGCCCGACTGGTAAGATCGGGCCTTTTTTTTGGCACTCTGGCCTGAATGGAACATCCTACATTAGACGTTAAGATCTTACATCTAATTAGCCGAAAATACTAATGGACGACTAAGCGTATTTGATTGCCTTTGTATGTTGTTGTTGTAACATTCTTTCGACCTAATAGTGCAGGCGGTGAACAGATTCAAAGTCCTTGCAGGAAAACAGGTGGTACTGTGTTTGATTGTCTGGCAGGAAAGAGTACCTCAACATCTAACTGTTGAGTATTAACTTAAAAAAATAACTATATGCATGATTTTAAAGGAAATAAAATCCCTCGATGATCATTGTAAATTTTGCTATAATTCGCCACGTCTAAGTAGTGAGGTTTACGTTGAAAAATCATACAAAAATCAAGGCAGTGGATCTTTTTTGTGGAGCCGGGGGGCTAACGCATGGTCTCCAGCGTTCAGGCATATCCGTGACCGCCGGATATGATATCGAGGAATCCTGTCGTTATGCGTATGAAATCAATAACAACGCCAGATTTATAAAACAAGATGTAACTCATCTTTCAGGAAATGATGTTGCAAAGTATCTGGCTGGCGGCGATTACACCCTCCTTGCTGGATGTGCACCTTGCCAACCCTTCTCAACATATTCCAGAGCAAATATAAAACGAACTACTTCTCCTGACAAACGATGGAACCTTCTGGAAAGCTTCGGGCGCCTGATCAATGAGATCACTCCTGATTTCGTTACAATGGAAAATGTTCCTGGCTTGGCAGAACAGGGAATTTTTAATGCGTTTTTAGCAACTCTTCGGCATAACGGTTATTCATTTGATTATAAAATCGTATTTTGTCCTGATTATGGAATGCCTCAAACGCGAAAAAGATTGGTATTAATTGCATCCAAAGTTAGCGAGATATCAATAATACCAGCTACGCATACTGCAGATAAATATGTCACTGTAAGAGATGCGATTGAGCATCTTCCTCGCATAACAGCAGGCGAAAAGGATAAAGTTGATCCTATACATCGCTCATCAATTCTAAGCCCTATAAACTTAAAGCGGATTCAATATTCAAAACCTGGCGGTTCTTGGCTGGATTGGCCGGAAGAATTAAGAGCTAGCTGCCATAAGAAAATGACAGGAAAAACTTATCCAAGTGTTTATGGACGGATGACATGGGATGAGCCATCACCAACAATTACTACTCAATGTAATGGTTATGGGAATGGTAGATTTGGGCATCCTGTGCAAGATCGAGCGATCAGCCTAAGGGAGGCTGCATTACTACAATCATTTCCTTTAGCTTATAAGTTTCATGATGATGAAAACCCGCTAAGCGTCGCTACATTAGCTAAAATGATCGGAAATGCAGTTCCGGTCAAGTTGGGAGAGATTATTGGCCAAAGTATAATTACCTCCTTGGCCAAATAAATATCATTGTGCAATCTTATAACCTTGTGCGGTTATGAAGCTTTCATAAGATAGGATTATATGGGCTAAGTATTCTTTGACTATATCAATCAACCGCCTAAAGTCACTGGCTACATGGTTCGTACCACATTGTGTAAATGAAAGAGAACCATGAGCTAATTTGTTTCTTATTTCTTTAACTAGCCGAATAGGTCCTTTATCGTCTCTAAATGGAGCATTTACCTTTGCCCTAAGCGCTCTGGGAAGAGTGATATCAACACCTATACTCTTACTTATCCTTTCTATTTCTTTTAAGTCCCAATTACCTCCGCCTCCCGGCGGGATCCTAAGTTCAAGAGGCTTTATATTTAATACCTGGTCAAATAGTTCTAACGCTTTCTCTAACCGTAAATCATTATTTATTGATTCAAAAGGGGCTGCTACAGATTTAACATACAGCTTCTTCATGTTTTCAGTTAGTAGAACCAGCTGCCCATTAATTCCTTGCGCCGCGTGCCGTTCGACAGCATCTATTAACATAGAGATCGTCGATTCGACCAAATTATACAAATGAAGATATATTCCAGAATACATTATCTTCTGCTGATCAGGATTTATTTGGTACGGTGTTCCATTAACGCTGAATATAGCTCCTCCAGAGCCAATTGCAAGCTCAACATTATTCACCAATTCAAAATAGCTCTCGATATCAGCAACTCTTTCATCAAAAACATCTTTTACTAGTTGCATGATCAAGCCCTCTCTAAAAGAGCATCTCTAATATAACCAATTCTTCCCTGCAATCTTCTTATTGCGTTAGCACCATCAGATCGAATTTCAGCTTTAAAGGAATCACTTTCTAATATTTCGTCAGTTTGTTCCTTAGTTACTTGGAGCGTACTATTAATTTCTAATGCTAAATGCGAGCCTATCGCAATAGACTCGAAACGAGCACGTGGTGTTGTTGTACCTTTTACTGTTTTCTTAAATCCGAGGCGGAAACTTTGTTCTACGAATGCTAACATTCGAGAAAAGCGATCTCTATACTGTTGAGCCAGAGCTGCATCCTCCTCGAACAAATCATTCATTCGCTTTATATATCTAAATATAAATGCTGATACATCATCTCTATATCCGTCAAGACCATCGGAGTATGCAAAAAATCTAGTTACTAGTTCTTCTGGCTCTCGTTCTTTTTTTTGCTTTGCAGATACAGGTGCTAATTTAATAAATAATTCATTAGCAGCCAATTCATTAATTAAATCCATAAATGGCCCACGTAATACACCTCTTCTAACCTCCGCAGGATTAGCAACTTTACTACCGGTATTTATCCTTTCAAATAAATCAACCCTTGCTTCCATATCAGTATCGTCAGATAGTATAATTCCACGGATAGATAGATTTAATATTTTTCTTTGGCGTGCTAATGGCAAATCTTCAAATTTTGTACCATTGAGAAGATCTAACCGCTCTAGCCCATCAAGAACTAAACGATTATAAAAATATTCTTCAATAGTCCTAAGTCTTTGTGAACCATCAACAATTTCTAGTTTTCCGGTATCGTCATTCATCCAGAAAAATATGAATGGTATAGGAAGGCCTATGATAAGCGACTCAATAAATTTACATTTCCTTGGTTCATCCCAAGTATACTCACGCTGATATTCAGGGACGGTATACTCACCGTCATGCACTTTTTGTGCGAGTATTTCTACTGTATATTCTGAGGTAAAAAAACCGATTTTTTTGGAGTAAGCTTTTATTTGTTCATCAGCTTTGAGCTGTAATTCCTTTTCCATGCTGGCCTCAATCATTTAGGATGAATTTTCAGTACCTTCCCCTTGTGATAGCAATCTCTGACAACATCCATAACCAGAAGCCATCAAAGTAGTAATATTGCTCAAAAGACAAGATAGAGGGGAGCTTCAAGGTAACACATGCTGTTAGCATACCCTTGCATTGGGCCACAAACAATCTCACTGTACCTGCCACAATTTTGCCACACTCACAACGCGCAAAAATGCACATTCGTGTTAAGAAAAGCAAAACAATGCAACAGTAATAATATGATTTTATTAGAAAAGATGGTGCCGATAATAGGAGTCGAACCTACGACCTTCGCATTACGAATGCGCTGCTCTACCAACTGAGCTATATCGGCCCTGAAAGGACGCGTTCACCTGCGTGAAGCACGGGGTAGAAGGTTAAAACTAAGTGGGTGATGCGTCAATGCCCTTTCGAATCAAACGGCTACTTTTGCATCACCCGCTTAGCGTTAAGCACGAATGGTATCGTCGCCGAAACCAATCCACTTATAGGTAGTCAGCGCTTCCAGCCCCATCGGCCCGCGGGCGTGCAGCTTCTGGGTGCTGACTGCCACCTCCGCGCCGAGGCCGAACTGGCCGCCGTCGGTGAATCGGGTAGAAGCGTTAACGTATACCGCCGACGAATCCACTTCATTAATAAAGCGATTCGCATGGCGCAGGGTACGCGTCAGAATGGCATCGGAATGCTGGGTGCCGTGCGCGCGAATATGGGCAATCGCCTCATCGAGGTCGGCGACAACTTTCACGTTCAGATCCAGTGACAAATACTCGTCGTCGTACTGCTCCGCTTTCACCGGCTCCACCTTCGCCGGACCATTCTGCAGAAGGGGCAGAGCGGCCGGGTCGGCGTGCAGCGTCACGCCGCTCTCCGCCATCTGTTTGCTCAGCGCAGGCAGGAAGGTATCGGCGATATTACGGTGTACCAGCAGCGTCTCGGCGGTATTGCAGGTGCTCGGGCGTTGGGTCTTGGCGTTAACGATGATCTTCAACGCCGGTGCGATCTCTGCCGAATCGTCGACGAAAATATGACACACGCCGATACCGCCGGTGATCACCGGGATCGTGGATTGTTCGCGGCACAGCTTATGCAGGCCTGCGCCGCCGCGCGGGATCAGCATATCGATGTATTTATCCATCTTCAGCATTTCGCCGACCAGCGCGCGATCCGGGCTCTCGATTGCCTGCACCGCGGCAGCCGGCAGGCCGCACTCCTGCAGCGCCTGCTGAATCACTTTCACCGTCGCGGCGTTGGTGCGCCAGGTCTCTTTACCGCCGCGCAGAATAGCCGCGTTGCCGGTCTTCAGGCACAGAGAGGCGACATCGACGGTCACGTTCGGCCGCGCTTCATAAATCACGCCGATCACTCCCAGCGGTACGCGGCGACGTTCGATACGCAGGCCGCTATCCAGCAGACCACCGTCAATCACCTGGCCGACCGGATCCGCCAGGCTACACACCTGACGCACGTCATCGGCGATGCCGCGCAGGCGCGCCGGCGTCAGCGCCAGGCGATCGAGCATCGCGTCGCTCAGGCCGTTGGCGCGGGCGTCGCTGAGGTCTTCGGCGTTGGCGCGCAGGATCTCTTCGGTCTGCGCTTCCAGATAATCAGCAATCTTGTTGAGAACCTGATTTTTCTCGCGGCTGGAAAGCAGCGCGAGTTGGTAAGAGGCCGCTTTGGCCGCAATGCCCATTTGTTCCAGCATTTTCAGCTCCTTAACGGGTAATCATATCGTCGCGATGGACGGCCACCGGGCCGTATTCATAGCCGAGGATGGCATCGATTTGCTGCGAGTGCTGCCCGGCGATCAGGCGCAGGGCGTCGCTGTTATAGCGGCTTACGCCGTGAGCGATATCGCGGCCTTCGCTACTGCGGATTCGGATAACTTCGCCGCGGGAGAAATTCCCGCTGACGGTTTTGATGCCTTTTGGCAGCAATGAGCTTCCTCTTTCCAGAATAGCCTGGGTCGCCCCGGCATCGACGGTGATTTCACCGGCCGGCGGCGCGCCGAAGATCCAGCGTTTGCGGTTCTCCAGCGGTGATTCCTGAGCGTGGAAACAGGTGCCCACCGGCAGGCCTTCCATCGCGTGGCCGATAACGTCCGGGCGGTTGCCGGCGGCGATAATGGTATCGATGCCCGCGCGACAGGCGACGTCCGCAGCCTGCAGTTTGGTGCCCATGCCGCCGGTGCCGAGGCCGGAAACGCTATCGCCTGCGATGGCGCGCAGCGCGTCATCGATGCCGTAGACATCTTTAATAAGCTCGGCCTGCGGATTGCTGCGTGGGTCGGCGGTAAAGAGTCCCGGCTGATCGGTTAACAGCAGCAGTTTATCGGCGCCGGCGAGAATGGCCGCCAGGGCGGAAAGATTATCGTTGTCGCCGACTTTGATTTCAGCGGTGGCGACGGCGTCATTCTCATTAATGACCGGCACAATATTGTTATCCAGCAGCGCGCGCAGGGTATCGCGGGCGTTGAGGAACCGCTCGCGATCTTCCATATCGGCACGGGTCAGCAGCATCTGGCCGACATGAATGCCGTAAATAGAGAAAAGCTGCTCCCACAGTTGGATAAGACGGCTTTGGCCGACTGCCGCCAACAGCTGTTTTGAGGCAATGGTGGCGGGCAGTTCAGGGTAGCCGAGGTGTTCACGTCCGGCGGCGATGGCCCCGGAAGTCACAATCACAATGCGGTGCCCCATGGCATGCAGCTGCGCGCACTGGCGCACTAACTCAACGATATGGGCGCGGTTCAGGCGTCGGGATCCGCCCGTTAAAACACTGGTGCCCAGTTTTACCACCAGCGTCTGGCTATCACTCATGATTTTCTGCCGTTCAAAAGGAATATCGAGATCGAGCTGATGTTGTAACAGGAGTCAGGCCGCTTGCCAACTGCTGGCGTATTGGTCAAGCCATTTTATTGCGCGGATCGGGCATTCTGCGCAGGCAAGGTGACATATTTATGACGGAAATATTTAAACATTCTTTTTTATAAAAAGTTCCATTTCGTCATAAATATTTAACACTACAGCGTTAAAAAACCTCCAGTTTTTGACGGGGCCTTCGCCCGGAATTGATAAGCGCGTGTAAATAAATCACCAGGACCACATAATGAAAAAGCGTTCACTGGCATTAATGATGATGGGTTTTGTTGCTTCTTCGGCTTCACAGGCAGCGGAAGTATACAATAAAGACGGCAATAAACTGGACGTGTACGGCAAAGTGAAGGCCATGCACTACTTCAGCGATTATGACAGCAAGGATGGCGACCAGACCTACGTTCGCTTCGGTATCAAAGGCGAAACGCAGATCAACGATCAATTGACCGGTTATGGCCGCTGGGAATCCGAATTCTCCGGCAATAAAACCGAAAGCGATTCCTCGCAGAAAACCCGTCTGGCGTTTGCCGGCGTGAAGTTAAAAGAGTTTGGATCATTTGACTATGGTCGTAACCTCGGCGCGCTGTACGACGTTGAAGCCTGGACCGATATGTTCCCGGAGTTCGGCGGCGACTCCTCCGCGCAGACCGATAACTTCATGACCAAACGCGCCAGCGGCCTGGCGACCTACCGCAACACTGATTTCTTCGGCCTGGTGGATGGTCTGAATATGACCCTGCAATATCAGGGCAAAAACGAAGGCCGTGAAGCGAAAAAACAGAATGGCGACGGCTTCGGCACCTCTTTAAGCTATGATTTCGGCGGCAGTGATTTCGCCGTCAGCGCGGCTTATACCAGTTCTGACCGTACCAACGATCAGAACCTGCTGGCGCGCGGCCAGGGCTCCAAAGCGGAAGCCTGGGCTACCGGCCTGAAGTACGACGCCAACAATATCTATCTGGCGACAATGTACTCTGAGACCCGCAAAATGACTCCGATCAGCGGTGGTTTTGCCAATAAAGCGCAGAACTTTGAAGCGGTCGCCCAGTATCAGTTCGATTTCGGCCTGCGTCCGTCTCTGGGCTATGTACTGTCGAAAGGCAAAGATATTGAAGGTGTCGGCAGCGAAGATCTGGTCAATTATATTGACGTCGGCCTGACCTACTACTTCAACAAAAACATGAACGCCTTTGTGGATTACAAAATTAACCAGCTGAAGAGCGATAATAAGCTCGGTATTAACGATGACGACATCGTCGCGCTGGGGATGACCTATCAGTTCTGATAAAACTGAGCGTAATAAAAATATAACCGCGGCCCTGAACGCCGCGGTTTTTATTTGTCAGGATTAGCGGTTTTTCGCCAGATGCAGATCGTCGTTATTCATGGTGATCTGCGCGTTATATTCCTTCGGCAAGCGCCGCGCCTGATAAAAGACGCGGTTCCAGTACGGATTATCCAGAGACGAACGCATGACGCCCTGGCTGGCGGAGGCGTGCAGGAAGTTGTGGTCAGTATCGTAGAAACCGACGTGCATGCCGCCGTGAATGCGGAAGAAGACTAAATCGCCAGGTCGCAACTGCTGCTTGCTAACGCGCACCCCCATATGCAGAAGATCGCCGGTGGTCACGCGGTCCATTGGCAGATTGAAGCGGTCCTTCAGCGTACGCCAGACAAAGCCGGAACAGTCGACGCCGCTCTGGTCGGTGCCGCCCCATTCATAAGGGGTGCCGTCCCAGGTGTGCATCTGATCGTGCAGGGCTGCCAGCACCGGTATCAGATCGTCGGAGCCGCTGTCGATCGGCTCATAATGATGCTGCGCCACCGCCTTGGGCGGTTTTTTTGGGGAAGATGAACATCCTGCCAAAATCAATAAAGGAACAAGTAATAAAGCGTGGGTGAGTTTGGGCTTCATGTCGTTATTTTCATGTTAGGGATCGACCGTCGCCATTTATAGCGTATTCAGGGAAACGTCAGAATGATGAAACGCAAAATTTACGAAAACTTACGTACCGCAGGCATAAATTCGCCGGTACCGTAATAAGCACATTTTTCAGATAGTAAACGCGGTGATTTTATTTATTAATAAATGTTTACTATCTAAATCAAAATATAACAGGCCAGAAACAGGATGTTCTTATTTATCTGACGCGAGAGACAGGCGTGCCTCCTTTAAGATGGCGGATAAAAGAGGCTGGCGCATAGCCCATCGCTTTGCGGAACATGGCGGTAAATGCCGCCGGATGCTCATAGCCAAGGCTTAACGCCACGTCGGTAATGCTTCGTCCTTCTCGCAGGGCGGTGAGAGCGTACATCAGGCAGGCTTTATGACGCCAGTCGCGAAACGCCATCCCGGTCTCCTGCAAAAAGCGGCGGTTGAAGGTACGCAGGCTTTGACTCATCTTTTGGGCCCACAGCTCCGGCGTACTGTGAATCTCCGGCTGGCGGAGAAACGCGCTGCATAGTTCAGCCAGCCGCGGATGTTGCGGTAGCGGCGTAAACATCGGCAGCGGCGGGGCGGCCTGCAGTTCAAACAGTAATAGGGCGATAAGCGCCGCATCATGTCCGCTCTCTTCATACAACAGCGGCAACTGGCAGGCGGCCAATAGCAGTTGATGTAGCAGCGGCGAAACCTGCAATACTTCGCAGCGTACCCCGGCGCGCGGCGCGTCCTGCGGTTCGATATACAGACTATGGGTGCTCACGCCCGGCATCCAGACGCGATGCGGTTTGTTAGCGGGTATCCATACGCCGCTGAACGGCGGCACCAGCCACTGGCCGTCATCGGTTTCGACTTTCATCAAGCCATTCACGGCATAGAGAAACTGCGCTCGCCGGTGATGATGGCGCGGTAAAAGGGTGTCAGGCGGATAATCGCTACCCAGGCCTAATACCCGGCGCGGCAGATGATCGACATCATTAATCGCGATATTGCGCATGCGTACTCTCCTGGCTGAAAATCGTAATATATTGGCTTTTAATCGTAAGTCAGCCATTCCGCTATTCTATATCGTTACCTCCCTGAATGGAGGAACGGTATATGATATTTGGGCTTTTTGTTTGTGGACTGTTATCCGGGGTAACCACCTGGCTGTTTGGCTTCGGCGGCGGCTTTGTTACCGTGCCGCTGCTTTACCTGTTGCTGAGCCATCAGGGCGCAGTAGGCGGTCAGGCGATGCAAATAGCGGTAGCGACGTCGGCGCTGGTGATGCTGTGCACGTCGCTGTTGGCAAGCGGCCGCCACCTGCGCGCCGGAACGGTTCACTGGCGCTCCCTGCTGCCGATACTTAGCGGCATCGCCATCGGCGGTATTGCCGGCGCGTCGCTGGCGCTGAGGGTCAACGGCGAGTGGATCCGCTGGCTGTTCATTTTGTACCTGGCGGTGACCATCGTGGATTGCTACGTTCGCCCCGGCTTTATGGCGCCGTCGACGGCTTGCGCACCGTCGAGTGCAGGGCGCGAGACTATCCTTGGCGGCGGGATTGGCCTGATTGCCGCCTTCCTTGGCGTTGGCGGCAGCGTAATGACCGTGCCGCTGATGCGCCGGCGTGGCGCGACGATGGCGCAGGCCGCGGCAATGGCCAACCTGCTGACGCTGCCGCTGGCGGCGACCGCCAGCCTGACGTGGCTGCTGATGGCGCCGATGGCGGCGCTGCCCTCCGGTTTCATCGGTAATATCTGGTGGCTGGCGGCCGGGCTGCTGGTGGCCGGGAGCTGGTTGGGATTGCGGGGCGCATCGCGCTGGCTGGCAAAACTCCCCGATCGCTGGCACGTGCGGATCTACCCGCTACTATTGCTACTGGTGCTGCTGGCGATGTGCTTTGGCGGGGTGGGCTGAAAGCGCTGGCGGATCATGCTCCTGTCATCTTCTTTATACATGCTCTCGCAGGCTTATATTACTGATTATGGAAAATGACCGATGTCTAATGCTGTGACGATTTTCGATCTGGATAACACCCTGATTAAAGGGGACAGTAGTACGCTGTGGAGCCAGTTTATGGTGCGCGAAGGCTGGGTGAGCGATCCGGAATATCTGGCGCGCGAGGCGCAGCTGATGGCGGATTACGACCGCGGGGAAATGAATATCGCCGATTATGTTGCGCTGATTCAGGCGCCGCTGATCGGCATCCCGCAGGCGCAGGTGGATAAGCTGGTGGCGCGGTTTGTGCGCGAAAAGGTGTTGCCGCGGGTCTACCCGCAGGCATGGGACGTTATTCGTACCTTACAGGCGCGAGGGGAGAAAATGTTGGTGATCTCCGCCTCGGTAACGCTGCTGGTGCAGGCGATAGCCGCCGAGCTGGGGATTGAACAGGCGTTGGGTATTGATGTTGAAATGGCGGATGGCGGCTACAGCGGTGTGATTGCCGGTACTCCGAGCTATCAGCAGGGCAAAGTGACGCGCCTGGCACAGTGGCGGGAGGCGCATCCTGACTATACTGGCGAAGTCACTTTTTATACCGATTCGATAAACGACCTGCCCCTGTGCCTGCATGCGGATCGCGTGCGGTTGGTCAACCCGTGTCCGCAGCTGCAGGCAGCCAACGCCCGGTACGGCTGGCCAGTGCTGGCGTGGCGGATCGAATAACGAGACGTTTTCCCTGATTGGTAGCCCCGGTAAGCGTAGCGCCACCGGGGAGAGGGGGTTATTGCGGACTTTGATACAACGGCACTACGCTGCCGCCGATGTAACGGCGGCGCAGCCAGGCGGAGAGGGTGTCCATCACCATGACCACCGCGACCAGCAACAGGGTAATAAACATCACCACATCCCAGTTCCACAAACGCATATTTTCCGCGTAAATGAGGCCAATCCCCCCCGCGCCGACAAAACCTAATACCGCGGCGGAACGGGTGTTGGATTCAATCTGATATAAACTCAGCGCCAGGAAAGTCGGGAACGACTGGGTGAAAATGCCGAAGCGGTGTTTCTGCAGACCATTAGCGCCGACGGCGGTGAGGCCGCGGCCCGGCGAACGGTCTACCGCCTCATGGCCTTCAGCATACAGGCGGCCCAGCAGGCCGGTATCCTGCATAATAATCGCCAGTACCCCCGCCAGCGGCCCGAGCCCTACGGCGCGCACGAAAATCAGACCCCAGATAGCCATATCGATACCGCGCAGCATGTCAAACAAGCGGCGCATCAACACGGCGATAATGCCGGGAATCACGCCGCGCATAATATTGCGCGCCGCCAGGAATGACAGCAACAGCGCAATGACCGTCGCGGTAATCGTCCCGGCGAAGACGATGGCAAGCGTAATGGCGATTTGCGTGAAGTAATAGGCAAACGGCCAGTTCCAGAAGTCGTGCCAGACAAACATCCGCAGCAGATAGCGCCCCATCTGCTGTAGTCCGGTAGCCAGTTGTTCGCTACTGATACCGAACTGCATAAAGAACCAGACGTAATAAAGTACGCTCGCCAGCGCCAGCAGGGCGACGTAGCGCAGATATCGCCCTTGAGTCTTATACAGCGCCTGATGCTGGCGGCGGCTGGCGGCGATATCCGGTTGATGTTGCCATTGGCTCATTTTTTCCCCTCCAGAACCCACTGGCGCAGGCGGCCGGAAAGCATATCCAGCAGCGACACCACAATAATGATCAGCAGCAGCGTCATGCTGACCTGATCGTAACGATCGAGCTTAATGTTGGTCATCAGCTCCTGGCCGATCCCGCCGGCCCCTACCAGGCCAAGAATGGTGGATGAGCGGAAGTTGATCTCAAGGCGCATAAAACCGTAGGAGAGAAAAATCGGTTTCACCTGCGGCCACAGGGCAAAGCGCACCTTCTGCAGCGCCGATGCCCCGCAGGCCGCCAGCCCGCGCACAGGTTTATCCTGCGCGCTTTCCACCGCTTCATAGAACAGTTTGGTCAGGCTGCCGACCGTATGCAGCATCAGCGCCAGAAAACCGGGGATCGCGCCGATACCGAACGCCATGACGAAAATGACCGCCCAGGCCAGCTCAGGCATGGTGCGTAAAAAGGCCACCAGTACGCGAACGGCGAAGCGTAGCGGCGCGGGTGACCAGGCATTATTGGCGGCGAGGAAAGCCAGTATTGTCGCTACCGCGACCGCCACCAGCGTGGAGGCCAGCGCCAGCTGCAGCGTCTCCCAAATCAGCGGTAGCTGAATTGGCAGGCGATAGCCCCAGTACGCCAGCGAGCCTTTGGTATGTGAATCGGCTAACAGAACGCCCGGATGCAGCGTCGGCAGCGTCTCGAACATATAGTCGAGAAAGTTTGGCAACGAGCGCCAGATAGTGGGCAGATTAAACTCGGCGGCGTGCCCGGCGGCAAAGTAGAGCGCCAGCAGCACCAACGACCAGCCGAAGGTATCGCGCTTTTGCCGTGTCCTGACCTGCTGGTAATAACGTTCAAATTCGGTATGGGTATTATTCATGCGGCGAAAAGGTCTTTAACGTAGCGCCGCCGTCCGCATTGCGTCGCGGACGGCGGCATCGGTGCGGGATTAACGCGCGCTAACCAGCTCGCGTTTCATATCGATGATCTGCTGGAAATCGGCCACGCTGCCCGGGCCGATGTGCTGAGTACCGCCCATCGCTTTCACGAAACAGGCGTGATCGTCGGTATCCAGTTTTTTTAAGCGCGGTGACGACTTTGGCTTTGAAGTCCGCCGGCAGCGCATTGCTAACGAGGATCGGGCCGTTCGGGATCAGAGGCGATTGCCAGATAATCCGGATTTGCTTCATCAGATCCGGATGATCCATGCGAATCAGGCGATTGAAAGCGCCCACGCTGTAGCCGCTGTTGTAGTCGCCGACCATCGAGGTCCAGGTGACCGCGCCGGCAAACTGGCCGTTCAGCACGCCGAGAATGTCCTGTTCGTGGCCGCCGGAGAAGGTCACGCTGGAGAAGAAGTTATTGTATTTGTTATCCGCGTCGCCGCCGAATTTCTGTTTAAAGGCGTGGTTTGGAATTAAATAACCGGAAGTGGAATCCGGGTCGGCGAAGCCAAAAGCTTTGCCTTTTAAATCGTCCAGCGTTTTATACGGGCTGTCAGCTTTGACGATGACCACCGAGTGGTAGCCGCGGGATTGATCTTTATCGTCAACGGCGATACCGACAATATCGACGGCTTTCGGGTTATTGATATAGACCGAGGCATAAGAAGAAGGCGACATACTTAATACGACATCGACTTTCCCGCCCAGCAGTCCCTGAATGACGCCAGAATAATCGGATGAGTTACGTAATTTGGTATCGACCTTCAGCTCTTTATCAAGGAACTGTTTCACGCACTGGTTATCGCCAATTTGTTGCGTGGCGTTTTGACCGCCGAGGATCCCCAGATTTAATTCCTTCGGCTGTTCAGCGGCGCTCGCTTGCCACGTCAGTAACAGAGCTGCGATTGCTGCGGATAAACGAACTGCGCCATTTATATGTTTGTTCATTATTTTGCCTGTGTGTTTTTAACTAAAGGAAATTAATGCAATTGGCTAATTTCATCGCCGTACAACCGATGCAGGACATCCTGAGTCAGCTGTGCCGGATGATCGTCGAATATGATGCGGCCTTTGGCGACGCCAATGACCCGGGTGCAGTACTCTTTGACCAGTTCGACCGAATGCAGGTTGACCATCACGCTAATCCCCTGGCCGCTGATTTCCCGCAGTACATTCATGATGCGCTGGGTGTTTTTGGGATCGAGCGAGGCGACGGGTTCATCCGCCAGCAGGATCCCGGGGTTTTGCATCAGCGCACGGCAAATTGCTACGCGCTGCATCTGGCCGCCGGAGAGGTTTTCCGCCCGCTGTAGGGCTTGCGGCAACATGTTCATCCACTCGAGAAGGGAAATCGCGCGCGCCCGGTCGGCGTCAGGGAAAACCTTAAACAGCGACTTCAGGGTTGAGGTTTGACTCAGGCGGCCGAGCAGTACGTTAGTCAGCACATCAAGGCGCGGCACGAGGCAGAAGTCCTGGAAAATCATCCCGCATTCGCTGCGCCAGGCATTGAGCGCGCGTCCTTTCAGGCGTGAAACATCATGGGGCATACCGACTTCCGGAAAGCTGAGTATTTCACCGCCGGTGGCGCTATGAGTACCGTTCAGGACATGAAGTAGCGTGGATTTCCCGGCTCCCGAGCGGCCAATCACGCCCACCAGCTCGCCGGCATGGAGGTCAAAGCTGATGTTATCGAGCACGGTTTGCTGCGCATTATAAGATTTACTCAGGTTGCGCACGCTTAAGACTTTCCGCTGCCGGGTTGGGGCGATGGGCGTAATTAGCGAAAATTCGGTTTCCGCCACCGCGGCAAGAGAGCTGTTCATAAGAGTGTCCTGGTTCGTCATAAACTGGTCACTATTAATCGCGTTTTGTGTGAACTTTCGATGACGTTAAGGCGAAAAAATTAATGAAAGCGTGATGAAACGCTTACCTGCAAGGTAAAAGAACATGCCAGCGGCAATCATAGCGTGATGGTCTACACTAATGAAATGAGAGCAAATAAGAAAGAAATATGAGAACTAATCTCATTCTCTTAGATATCATTCTTTCATGGGATTAATAGTCCTCTGCAAGCGGTTTTATGTTTATGTTTAGGCATTTTGTGCGGTGCTTAAAAACC
>OKVS01000150.1_pt1 | contig 33711 bp, 37 predicted proteins | sample 1606911 | NCBI WGS metagenome assembly OKVS01 (sample SAMN03281016, study PRJEB24777) | human gut metagenome | isolation source: fecal sample PR161 from 1 month old female Malay infant, caesarean... | reverse complement strand
CGGAGATGGTAGACCTGCCGCAGCAGTTGGAAAACGGTGATGTGGATATCTACATCGGCGTGAGCGCGGACGCCCATGACGGATGGGTGAGGCGCAAACTTCTCGAAGACGCGTTTGCCACCGCCCAGCGCAAAGCTCATCCGCGTGGAACAGGTTCGTTAGATTTGGAAAGTTACTGCGCGCTTTCCCATCTGGTGGTGTCGTCGGCGGGAGATCCCTTTACCGGATTTATCGACCAAACCCTCGCCGGGCTGGGCTATCAGCGACACGTTGCCATGTCCACCCAGAGCTACGCTATGGCGCCTGCGCTGGTTGCCGGTACCGACCTGGTATGTACCCTGCCGGAACGGATGCTGAAGCAGTTTGCCAGCACGCTGGATATTTTCCCACCGCCGCTGCCGCTCCAGCCGATAACCATCAACATGTACTGGCACCCGAAAAACAGCCAGGATCCGGCGAACGCCTGGCTGCGCGGGCAGCTGCTGCGGGCTGCCGGACGTCAGGTGTGATCGAGCGTGACCAGAAACTTTTTAAGCACTTCTGAACGAATAATCCGGTGGCAAACCAGGGTGAGTTCGCTCTCCCGCAGCCGGTCGAGGATATCCACGTAGACGACATTCTCAACGCTCACTGCCTTTGCCGACGCGGGCAGCAGCGCCAGCCCAAATCCGGCCGCAACAAGGCTTATCACCGTGGGCACGTCGGTCGCATTTTGCACCACGTCCGGCTGAAAGCCCGCCCCGCTGCAGGCGTCATAGAAGTACTGCTCCAGCCCCATTCCCTCCGGATCGCGCAGCGAGATCCATTTTTCGTCTTTCACCGACGAAAGCGTCAGCGCGGACGATCCGGCGAGCGGATGCTGACGAGAGAGCGCCAGCACCGTTTTCTCCGAGGTGAACGGCCGGCTTTGCAGATCGTCAGGCAGCGACGGCAGCGGCGCGCGGATGATGGCCACGTCCAGCTGGTTGCTCTGCACGGCGGCGTAGAGCGTCTGCACATTTCCCGTCATCAGGGACATGGTAATGGCCGGCCAGCGGCTATGCATCTGGCGCAGCGCGGCGGGTAGCCTGCCGTCAAACATCGCACTCGACACGCACCCCAGGTTTAACTCCCCCTGCTCGCCCCGTGCCGTTTGTCTGGCATCCAGCACCGCCTGCTCGGTCAACGAGATGGCAAGCCGGGCTTTGACCAGAAACGCTTCGCCCGCAGGCGTCAGGGTTAAGCGGCGGTTCGCCCGGCTGAAAAGCGTGACGCCTAAACGTTCTTCCAGCGCCTTTATCTGCTGGCTCAGCGCCGGTTGGGCGATGTTCAGACGCTCGGCGGCCCGGTGCATGTGGAGCTCTTCGGCAACGACAATGAAGTGGCGCATCTGACGAAACTGCACGAGACGTCTCCCTGTATTGATATAAATTTACTTATCAATTTAACAGAAATGATGTAATTGATGCTATTGGTCTTTGCCAGAAAAATGGAGGTATTCAACCGAGGGAGGAAAATATGGAAAATCAAGTCAACGATCTCCGCAGCGCCATCGCCTTACTGCAGCGCCACGAAGGCCAGTATATTGAAACCGATTATCCGGTCGATCCCAACGCGGAACTGGCGGGTGTCTATCGCCATATCGGCGCAGGCGGCACGGTCAAACGTCCGACCCGCACGGGGCCGGCCATGATGTTCAACAGCGTTAAGGGCTATCCGGGCTCCCGCATTCTGGTGGGCATGCACGCCAGCCGCGAGCGCGCGGCGCTGCTGTTAGGCTGCGAACCGTCTGAACTGGCAAAACACGTTGGCCATGCGGTGAAAAAGCCGGTCGCACCGGTTGTCGTTCCGGCCTCGCAGGCCCCCTGCCAGGAACAGGTCTTATACGCTGACGATCCTGACTTCGATCTTCGCAAATTGCTTCCGGCACCGACCAATACGCCAATTGATGCCGGTCCGTTTTTCTGCCTGGGGCTGGTGCTGGCAAGCGATCCGGAAGACAGCTCGCTGACGGATGTCACCATTCACCGCCTCTGCGTGCAGGAGCGCGACGAGCTTTCCATGTTCCTTGCCGCCGGGCGACATATCGAAGTCTTCCGTAAAAAGCGGAGGATGCCGGAAAACCGCTGCCGGTGACGATCAACATGGGTCTCGACCCCGCCATCTATATCGGCGCATGCTTTGAGGCCCCTACCACGCCGTTTGGCTACAACGAGCTGGGCGTCGCCGGGGCGCTGCGCCAGCAGCCGGTCGAGCTGGTGCAGGGCGTGGCGGTCAAAGAGAAAGCCATCGCACGGGCGGAAATCATCATCGAAGGCGAACTGCTTCCGGGCGTGCGCGTAAGAGAGGATCAGCATACCAACACTGGCCACGCGATGCCGGAGTTCCCGGGCTATTGCGGTGAGGCGAATCCCTCCCTGCCGGTGATCAAAGTGAAAGCCGTGACCATGCGCAACCACGCGATCCTGCAGACGCTGGTGGGACCGGGGGAAGAACATACCACGCTGGCCGGACTGCCGACCGAGGCCAGCATCCGTAATGCCGTTGAAGAGGCTATTCCGGGCTTCCTGCAAAACGTCTATGCCCATACCGCGGGCGGCGGTAAGTTCCTCGGCATATTGCAGGTGAAAAAACGCCAGCCGTCAGACGAAGGACGCCAGGGCCAGGCGGCGCTCATCGCCTTAGCCACCTACTCGGAGCTGAAAAACATTATTCTTGTCGACGAAGATGTGGATATTTTCGACAGCGACGACATCCTGTGGGCGATGACGACGCGCATGCAGGGCGATGTGAGCATCACCAATATTCCGGGGATCCGCGGCCACCAGCTGGATCCGTCCCAGTCGCCGGATTACAGCACCTCGATTCGCGGCAACGGCATTTCCTGCAAGACGATCTTCGACTGCACGGTGCCGTGGGCGCTGAAGGACCGCTTCGAGCGCGCGCCGTTTATGGAAGTAGATCCACGTCCGTGGGCGCCGGAGCTGTTTGCCGATAAGAAATAAAATCACGCGCGTATGGCCCGCAGGTCATACGCGTATTTTCTTTTCAAGCGTGGCGATATTTTTACCCGCCACGCGTTCAACAGTGAAACGATCGACGCTCAGCAATATGAGCATCAGCCCCCTGCCGCTCTCCAGCAGCGGCGACATTTCGCAAAAACGGTCTCGCCGGGCGATCTCAAGACGCTCCTGCGGGAACGCGTCACCCGCGTCGGTAAAAACAAGGCAGACGTCATTGCCGCGGATGGCGAACTGTACGCTAAAGACGCACGAATTATCCTCATGAAGCGCGTAGCGGATGATATTCGTTGCCACTTCACAAACGGCGAGATCGAAGGCGAAACGCCACTCGTCATCGACGGGAAGCGCGCTCAGCCTGTCTCTCAGCCAGTCGGACAGCGGCGTCAGGGACGCGATCGCCGCCGGAAATTCAGCATGCTCTGGCCTCTGCATCTACTGCCCCAGCTGTGCAAGCGCGCTATGTTTATCCGGATAGATACGGAAGATGCGATCCATTCGGGTCAGGGTGAACATGTTCATGATCCCGGGGTTCAGAGAGCACAGCGCCATGTCGCCTTTCCCGTTCATCAGCTTAAACAACGACACCAGCATCCCCAGCCCGCTGCTGTCGATGAAATCCACTTTGCTAAAGTCGACGATTAAGGCTTTACGATCGCTGCCGATTTCCTCCGTCACGGACGCTTTAAACGTCGCAGCAACGGAGGCGTCCAGCCGTCGGACCGCGGGCGTGAGAATGTTGGCATGCGGTAATCGTTCGGTGTTAATTATCATTCTATTCTCCCTGACGCTCAATCACGAGCAGTGACACGTCATCGGTTAAGGCGATCGGTTCATCACGGTTTGCATTGCGCCAGCCGGTCAGGTGGTCACCGAACCGCGGCAGGAGCTGGTCAACGGGGAGCCGGGCATGCTCATGAAGCCAGCGTTCGAGACGTTGCGGGCCAAACTGCTCGCCGCTGACGTTCTCACACTCGGTAATACCGTCACTGAATAAGCATAAGCGATCCCCTGGATGGAGGGTAAACGCGACGTCTTCCCAGCTCAGATCCGGGATTAGCCCGACCGGCGGTCCGCCATCACCCACGGACGTGACGGCGCTGTCCGCGTTCACAATGACGGGAGTAGGATGCCCGGCCTGGCACAGCCACCCTTCACCAGTCTCTGGATCGATCACGCCGTAAATAAGCGTGAAATAACTGGTGATGTCGCTCTCTTCACCTGCAAAAGCGGCTGTTCAACATCCTGACAACCTCCGCAGGTGACTGAATCCCCCCCTCTTCGGTAAACAGAAAGCGATCCACCACCCGGCCATGTAAAAACTGGCGAGCCACCGCGAGGGACATCATCGCGGCCCCCACGCCGTGACCCGATACATCAACGCAATAGAATCCCAGATGTGAATCCAGAGGGAAAATATTGAACACATCGCCCGAAACCCAGGCTGACGGCAGGAAAAGCCAGTCGGAGAAGTAGTCGCCATAGCGTAAGCGGCGTGAAGGCAGCACCGAGTGCTGGACGCGCGCAGCCAGTTCCAGATCTTTTTCAATCTGATGCAACGCTTCACTCAGGCGCTTGTTGTGCGCCGCGAGGGTCGCCTCCAGCGTCAGAATACGGACCCCGGCATGGAGCCGCGCCCGCAGTTCAGCCTGCTCAACGGGCTTACTCAAAAAATCATCCGCTCCGGCATCAAACCCCTGCGTCACGTCCCCGGCATTCTCGCGGGCCGTCAACAGGATGATATACACGTAGCGGCCAAACTGACGGTTGCGGATGGTCTGACACAGCGTCAGTCCGTCCATTTCCGGCATTTCCCAGTCGCTTATCACCATGCTGACCGGCTGGCTGGACAAGATTTCCAGCGCGTCGACACCATTTTCCGCCTCGCTCACGATATATCCCCACTGGGTGAGCATTCGGGAGAGTAACCGACGATAAATCAGCGAATCTTCAACGATTAACACGTGCAGCGCCGACATACATCCCTCCTAAAGCGGTAAGAACCAGATGAGGCTCACGGTCCCTTCCCTGAATTTTGCATTCCCGTTGCCGTGCCCCGGATAGCGCGTTCCCGCATAGTTCGCGTACTGGATGGAGAACGAACCCGGCGTATAGCCGGCATAACCGAAGCTGTAGCTGTAATCGCCGTTCCAGGGCTGCTGCTGGCTGCTGTCCGGGAACCAGAATGCCGTCGCGCGAACGAAGAAATGTTGTTTGAAGGTGTAGCCGCAGCCGCCGAGCATGACGTTTTTATTTTTGCGGATGTCATCGCTGCTGAGGTCGTAGTAGCGCGGTACCCAGCTGTACCCGACCTGGCAAATGATGGAATCCCCTTTATTAATCAGGAGCGTGTTTTCAACCGGTTTCGGTAGCGAAAACTTATAGGCCAGCGTGAAGGCGCCCTGTTCGAAATAGGTGTGTCGTCGGCTGCCCGATGTCCAGAAATGGTTATCGCCGTAGTTGCTGTAAACCAGACTCACGGTGTTGGCGTGCCAGTCATCGTAGCCGAAGCTGTAGCGAAAATCGGCGGTGTAGCGGCTGGTGTCTCTGACCGGCAGTCGGGACGTAATGTTGGCAAACCAGAAGCTGTAGGGGGAATACTGTAGGCTGAGATTCAGCGTCTGGTTAATCTTTTTCTTTTCCGTGGCGGTGTCTGAACTGTTAGGAATGCTCATCCACTGCTCTTTCAGTCCCGAGCTAAAAGCTCAGCGCACCTGAGAATTTCTTGTCGTTACCCGAGAACAGGCGCCCCCAAACGGCTGGTAAAAAACGCCTGCCTGAACGGGTTCACCGTTCTTATCGCGCAGGGTTTCTTTATCACTGCTTTGCGCCGCCTCCGCGGTGGGTATCGCGGCGAGCAGCACGCCCGCCAGAAGCCATTTTTCGCGCATAACCGCCATCCTTAGTTAGGTATCCAGCGTGCGCCGACGTCGTATTTTGCCATCAGCCACAAAATACCCAGTGCCGCCGCATGCACTAACGTGTTCTCTATCCAGGCGTGACGCCATAAATCGAAGGTGATGAACTGACTCACCAGCAGCACCACGTAAACATGCAAAATAAAGGTATAGAGCGAGTGCTGCCCTAGCGGGATGAGGAACCATCCCAGCAGGCGGTTGAGCGGCGTCCAGCAATACGTCAGCACCAGGTAGACGGTGACCATCAGGGCGATATCGTTTAATACCCGCACTGGCCCCAGCCCATTCTTCGCCGCCCAGGTGTGATAAAACGAATTGAAGCTGTCAGGCGGGATGACGTGCATCAGCAGCGCGGGCGGCATAAACGGGTTGGTATGGTTCTGGGCGACAAATCCCAGCACCAGCGACACCATGACCAGCGCCACCACCACCCCTTTCCCCGGGGGCGTCCGGGCGAACGAGAGCAGTTCGGCTTTATACCAGCCGCTGGCCATGCCCAGCACAAAGATGAACTGCCAGGCGAGCAGCGGGAAGGCAAATTCGAATTCCGACGGCGTCAGCCGAAGCGGCCACCGCTGCCACAGGCTGTACACCAGCAGCGACAGCCCTAACAGCCACCAGACTTTTCCTTTCTGCAGCATCCCTAAAAATAGCGGGCTGAGTAGCAGCAAAAAGATATAGAGTCCGAGAATTTGCGTCTGGTGGGGGCCGATCTGCAAATAGAGAATAATGTTGAACCAGGTCTCTTTAATTTGCGGCGTCACAGGATAAAGCGACCAGCTTTGACCCGAAAAGCGGTCGGTAAAATGGGTGACCTCGAAAACGTTAATATGTGGGATATAGGCCAGCAGAATAAACGACACTATGATAATGATATTTACGCGATATATTTTCCATGCCCTGAGATAAAGTCCCCAGGAAACCGTAAGCAAAACCACTTTTTGCAGACGCGCGCGATTCAGCATTCCCAGCATAAACCCGGAGAGAATGACAAAGCCTTCTGCACCTGTTGTTAACCCAAAACGCTCCCAAGAGAATATATTAAATATCGACATCACCTCCGTATGCGCCACGACCATCATGACGAGGGCAATGCCGCGCATAAAGTCAATTCTCAGGTCACGGGCACCTGCAACGACATAACTCCATGTCATTGATTTAGCGTCATCTTCTTGCGAAATAGACGGCGCAGCATGGCTCATAGGGTGTCCTTTGCCTGAAAACGAAAATTAAGGTCTAAATAAAGTAGATAGTCTAAAGGAATAGTAACTGCAATTTATCACCGGCATATGAAATATATTAAGCAGAATTAAATCCAAATTAATAACTGCTACATATTAATAAAAACGACGCTGGACACTTTTATTCGGCGTTCTACACTTATCTTAAATCTTGTTTACTCGCTATTTTCTTTCGCTTTTGGGCAACTGTCTGCGCAGCAGAATGGGTCTGCATTTTCACGGAATCAGGAACGCCGGAACTATGGATTTTTATTTTTCCCGTTTTGAACATCGTCGTCCTCCGGAACCGTTAACAACACCGCGTTGGGTCATGATGACCTGGCAGGTATTAGCGGTCGCGGCGCTTATTCTGGGTGCAAATTATATTTACTGGCGTTGGACCGCCTCCCTGAATACTGACGCACTATGGTATGCCATACCGCTGGTCCTCGCCGAAACGCTGGCGTGGATAGGGACCGTGCTGTTTACCATCAACTTATGGAAAGAACAGGATCCCCCCCAGTGTCCGCCCCCCGGCGAAATCAACGAATGCCTGTTTCCGGAAGAGGCCGTAGAACCTCGTCCTGTTAAAGTGGATTTGTTCATTGCCACCTACTCGGAAGACACCGAGCTGGTCAGGCTGTCCATTCGCGACGCCCTGAAGATGGCCTACCCGTACCCGATTGACTACCGGATCCACGTGCTTGATGACGGCCGCCGCCCGGAGATGAAAGCCGTCTGCGACGAGGAAGGCGTTAACTATATCAGCCGCCAGACCAACATCGGCTTTAAGGCCGGCAACCTGCGCAACGGTCTTGAGCAAACCGACGGTGATTTCATTGTTATCTGCGACGCCGATACCCGCGTATTTCCCACCCTTCTCAGCCATACGCTGGGCTATTTTCGCGATCCGGACGTGGCCTGGGTGCAGACGCCGCAGTGGTTCTTCGACCTTCCGGAAGGAGAAAATCTGTCACGCTGGGGCCAGCGAAAAGCCGGAAAAGTGGGCTACGGTCTGGGCTGGCTGATTCAAAAGTGTGTTGGCCCAGGTGACCGTAGGCCGCGACCCGTTTTTTAACGATCCGCGCATGTTCTATGACGTGATCCTGCGGCGGCGCAACTGGGCGAACGCGGCTTTCTGCTGCGGCGCGGCCTCCATCCACCGGCGCGAGGCGGTCATGCAGGCCGCGCTGAGAAGCTACGTCTGGTCCGTCGAAGAGGAGATCCATCGCCACACCCGCGACATCCGCGATGAAGAAGCCCGCGAAGCGCTGCAGGAGGCGATGCGCCCGCACGTGGCGTTTGACACCGAGCTCACCCCCTACAAATTTCACGTCTCGGAAGATATTTACACCTCGGTGCTGCTGCACGGTGACGCCGCGCGACGCTGGCGCTCGGTCATGCATCCGCGGGTGGAGTCGAAGATGCTCTCTCCGCAGGATATGCTGACCTGGATGATCCAGCGCTTTAAATACGCTGCCGGCTCGCTGGATATTTTGTTCCATGACAATATCTTCAGCCGTCGCCGCTTCCGGCTTTCCCTCCCCCAGACGCTAATGTATGCCACCACCTTCTGGTCTTACATGGCCTGCGTGTGGAACACGGTATTTTTGATTTCGCCCATTATCTATCTGTTCACCGGCATTCCGCCGGTATCCGCATGGTCGACGCCGTTCTACCTCCACTTTCTCCCCTTTTTTATCTTTCTCTGAACTGGCGTTTATGTTCGGGACATGGGGGATCTCGGCCTGGGACGGCAGGGCCTCTTACCTCTCCTTCTTTTCCATGAACCTGCGCGCGCTCAATACCGTGCTGCGGGGCGGCAGATCAAATTTCACGTCACGCCAAAAGAGCGGCAGACGGGCCGTTTTCTCTACCTGGTGAAGCCGCAGATTGCCATTGTGGTGCTGACCCTCGCAGGGCTTATCTGGGGCGGTATTCAGGTGGCGCGTGGACAGGTGGACGACCCCTCCGGCTACGTCATCAATATTTTCTGGGGAGGGGTGAACATCGCCGCCATGCTGCCGCTGATTTTCGCGGCCATGTGGACGCCCGCCGAAGAGGATGAGGTCACCCAATGAGGATACGTGATGCCCTGCTGCCCGCGCGCAGCTACCTCACCATTTTGCTCGGGTTCCTGCTCGGCTTTGCCATTGTGGTCTGGGTGGAGAAACAGATGCCCACGCGCGTGGAAAGCAGCGGCGGCATCGCGCTCAGCAAAGACTTCCCGCCGCTGCCTGCGAAACGCGCCCTGACCTATGACGAAGCCATCTGGGCGCGGGTCGCCTGGCAATACTACGTGAATAATACCCAGCCAAACGGGCTGGCGAATGCCAGCGACGGTGAACCCTGGCTGAGCCTCTGGAGCGTGGGAAGCTACCTGTTTGCGACCGCTGCCGCAGAGCAGCTCAACATTATTTCCGCCGATGAGTTCGACGAGAGGATCGGTACGGCCCTGTTCGCGCTGGGGCAGCTGCCGCTCAACGAGCGAGGCCTGCCAGCCGCGTATTACCATGCGGATACCCTGAAAATCCTCGGCAAATCCGACGCCTCGGCAATTGGGCTGAGCCGCCTGCTGACGGCGCTTCAGACCCTCCTGTGGCGCTATCCTCAGCACGCGGCGGCTATCCATGATCTCTTCAGCCTCTGGAACACCGGCGCTCTGATTGAACATAACGTCCAAAGCCAGGCGGCCGTGCCGCTCCATCACTGGACGCTGACCGATGATGAACAGCGGGACAGTTTTGGCTACCGTCTCTATGCCAGCCATACGCTGCGCCTGATTGACAGCGCGGCAGGCCTCGCGGTGACCAACCCGCCTGAAGGGCAAAAGATGATCGATCTGGATGGCGTGATGGTGCCGGATGAAGGGCTTCGCACGCCATGGGGCAAGCAAACCTCCCTGATCAGTCTCCCCTACCTGTTAACCGGCCTTGAACTGGGCTTTGACGCGCAGAGCGCTGAGATTGCGTGGCGGATTATGCAGATCCAGCAGCGGCGTCATAGCCTGCGCAGCCCAAAACAGCCTGTCAGCACGGATTACGCCGAACCGGCGCCGGATTACGTCAACGATCTGCCGAACAGGCAGCCGGTACAGGCGCGCAACCTGCGCGACGAGGTGCCGGAGAAAGTGGCAATTACCTCCACCCGCACCGCGTTTGCCTGGTATGCCCTGTTCCGCAACAGCTGGAGCGAAGCGCTGCGCCAGCAGGTTCTGCCGCTTCAGGTACCGGGTAAAGGCTGGCAGCGCGGATTAAATCTCAACAACAGCGTCAATGCCGTCGTGGACGCCGATACCAATGCCATTGTGCTGGAAAGTCTGTCTTACATCGCGCATGGTCAGATGCTCTGTCTGGCCTGCCTCTACACTTCCCCCTCAGCAGGAGCAACGCCATGAAGCCACGATCCCCGATCCTTTTCCACCTGCTCACGGGAATAACGATCTGCTGGCTGGCGTTATCGACCGTGCGTGCGGACACCGAGCTTCCTGCATCAGGTTACTCCCCGCGCAGCGGCGAGCTGACGGCCCGAGAGAAGACCATCGCGAAAAACGCCTGGCAGTATTTCGTCACCAACTATCAGCCCACGACGGGCCTGGTGAATGCGGTCAACAAATTTCCCTCCACCACCATGTGGGACAGCGCCTCCTATCTGGCCGCCCTGACGGCGGCGCGCGAGCTCGGGATCATTGATAAAGCGGAATTTGACCGCCGGATGCTGAAATTTCTCGCCACGTTAAACACCCTGGTACTGTTCCGCAACGAGCTGCCCAACAAGGCCTATAACACCATCAGCGCCCAGAAGGTGGACTACACCAACAAGCCCGGCGAAATTGGCTTCTCGGCGCTGGATATCGGGCGAATGCTGGTCTGGCTGAAAATCGTCAAAGAGCGCTATCCGGAATACGGCAACAGCATTGATAACGTGGTGCTCGGCTGGGATTTCAGCCATGCGATCGACCCCTGCGGCACGCTGTACGGGGCCTATCTCGAGAACGGCCAGCCGAAGTACGTTCAGGAAGGTCGGCTGGGCTATGAAGAGTACGGCGCGGCCGGGTTCCAGCTTTGGGGGTTTAATACCTGTAAAGCCAGCCGTCCGCAGCCTTATGAGCTGGCCGAAATCTACTGCGTGCTGGTCCCGTACGATACGCGCGACCCGCGCAACACGTCGCAGCATAACTACGTGGTGACGGAATCCTACCTGCTCTACGGGCTGGAGTTCGGCTTTGATAAACCGACCGACCGGGATAACGCCCCGCGCGACTACTCCCTGACGTGGATGAAAAACTTTGCTGACCGCGTTTATCAGGCTCAGGAGAACCGCTATACCATTACCGGCGTCCTCACCGCGCGCTCCGAGCACCAGCTCGATAAGGCCCCTTACTTCGTCTATGACACCGTCTTCAGCGACGGATACAACTGGAACACCATTACCGATAAAGGCCAGTTCGTCCCCAACGCTGCCGCGATATCGCTGAAGGCGGCGCTGGGCATGTGGGTGCTGTGGAACTCCCCCTATACCGACCGCCTGCTGAATACGATTGAGAATGCCAACGAAGAGGGAAAAGGCTACTACGAAGGGCTGTATGAAAACGGTGACGGCCCGATCAAAGAGTTCACCGCGAACAATAACGGCATCATGCTGGAAGCCCTGCTGTTCAAGAAAGAGGGAAAACTGCTGGCCTTCAACACCGACAACCCAAAGAGCAAGGATTTTGCCCCCTCGCTGTGGGATCGCAAGCTGCTCGATCAGTTTGAAGAGAACAACGCGCTGCGCAGCCGTCCGTTCCTTAGCAGCACACCGGCCGTAAAAAGCTGGTGCGACCGGACCGGCGTCACGCAGCGAACCAAACCCGCCTGTCAGGCCTGTCAGTGCGCGTCATGCAGCGTGGACGAGCCCGTTAAACTGCCTCCGGTGACTGCGCAATGCTTAAAACCTTAGCCAGAGGGCTCGCGGGATTACTCCTTGCAGGCGGGGTCATCTTTGCCCTGTTTGGCCATCAGGGCGCAGGCTGGCGCTGGCTAATCCACGGCGGCTGGCACTCCAGCGCGCGTATCGCCGCCCTGACGCCGGAAGAGCAGACGTGGGCGACGATCGCCTGGCGCTATTTCGTCAATAATACCCAGCCGCAAACGGGCCTGGTCAACGGGAGCGACAAACAGCCCCGCGTCACGCTCTGGCAAATGGGCGATACGCTTATCGCCCCTGCTGGCGGCAAAAGAGCTGGGGCTGATTGAGGACGCCGAGTATGACGCTCGCTTAACCCGTCTCATGGGCACCCTTAACCGCCTGATGCTGACCGATGCCCGAACGCCGGGTCGACTCTATTCCAGCCAGACGGCGACGCCAGTCGACTTTAGCGGCAAGCCCCTAGCAAAAAGCGGCTGGTCCGCGCGCGACATGGCGCGTCTGATGCTCGCCCTGCGCCTACCGCAGAGCGGAGCCGCAGTACAGCGAATACCTGGATAAAATTATCCTGCGCTGGAATTTCTGCCCGGTCATCGATAGCGAAGGCGAACTGTGGTCCTCTTCCCTGCAAAACGGTCTGCCGGTCGTGCGGGAGGAACTGCGGCTGGGCGAAAGTGAATATGCCGCGACGGCGTTTCAGCTGTGGGGATTTTCCCCGGATAAAGCGTTTACGCCCCCGGCGCACCACGTCATCATCGCCCAGCGGCGTCTGGCCGTCGATGCCCGCGATCCGCGCACCACGTGGCAGCCTCTCTGATTACCACCCTTCCCTATATGCTGCCGGGCCTGGAGTTTGGCTGGGAGCCAGAAGGCGTTGCGGCCGATCTGCAACAGCGTCTGCGCAAGCAGGCCGAAAACGTCTGGCTGAGCCAGAAGACCCGCTGGGAGACCGATAAAATCCTGACGGCCAGGGCAGATTTCACGCTCTCTCAGGCGCCCTGGCATATCCAGGATACCGTCTGGGGAAATGGCTATGCCTGGAACTCAGTCGGAGACGATGGCCGGGACTACACCCGTTTCGCACAGGTATCGACCAAAGCGGTTTTTGCCCTGTGGGCCCTGTGGGACACCCCGTACACCGACGTGCTGATGACGGTCACCAAACACCTTAACGATCCGCAGAAAGGCTGGTATGAAGGCCGTCAGGAAGCCACGGGCGATACCAACGCTGCCTTAACCCTCTCGACCAACGCCACGGTGCTGGAAGCCCTTTTCTTTAAACACAACGCCGGGCCTCTGTTTGACGTGCGTCGGTCGAAGAAAGAGAGCTACTTCTCACGCCGTCTGGCGGAGCAATACACGCCCATCGGGCACTGTCTGCCGGGCGAAAGCACCATAAGGAGGACGCCGTGAAGTTCTATCGCGATCTGTTTGAATCAAGCCTGAACCGCGTCTTTCCGAATAATGAAAAAACCGCGTTTTTTCAGACGTTCTATGACGCCTTCGTCCATATGTCACCCGAAACCGAGGCGCATTTTTCTCGTCTGCCGGATCGGGAGGGCCAGCAGACCCTGTTTAAAAGCTTCTTCGCCATGCTTGCGGTCGACGGCGCCCTGATCGTCCCTGATTTTCTCGAGCGCCTGGCGCGGGAGCAAAGCGACGACGGCCTCCACCTTCCCCCGCGTTTTTTTGCCCTTTGGCGCGAAGCGATGTTGAATGCGGTGAGCCTGCGCGATCCGCAGTGCGACGATGAGATCCTCACCGCCTGGGCCATGGCGATCGCGCCCGGGCTGGAATACCTGCGCCGACAGGCAGAACTGCACTACCGCGCGTAGGGGGAATCACGATGAGTTCATTCACCTACGATCTTAACGCGCTGCCGGCCGCCGTCATGATTTATGACCGCGAGGAACGCCTTCAGGCCTGGAATCACAACGTGGCCCTGTTTTATCCGGTCATAACCCCGTGGCTGACGGTGGGAACGACACTTGAGGCGCTGGCGGAAGGCTTTATCGACGCCGTTTACAACGTCGATCCCGGCCTGCGCCAGACGCTGCGCGAGTCGATCGTGCGCAACTGTCGGCAGGATAAACACTGCGAGGTGCGCCAGGCGGGCCAGCGGCGGATCTTCGTCCAGCATCAGCGGCTTGCGGACGGCGGTATTGTCAGCCTGCACAGCGATGTTACGGAGCTGGATGAAGCGCAGCGCGCGCGCCACCAGCTGCATGACGACTTTCTGCTGACGGCGGAATCCATTCATATTGGGATCTGGGACTGGCAGGTTTCCGGCGACACGCTCCAGGTCAACGATACCCTGCTTGCCATGCTGGGCCAGTCGCGCACACAGTGGCGATATCCGGTGCGTTTTCTCCTCAATCAGGTCCACGAGGACGATCGCGCAGCGCTACGCAAGGCGCTGCACGCTTCGAAACAGGATCATCGTCCGGTCTTTGAATGTGAAATTCGCGTGCATCACCCTACCGAAGGACTGCGCTGGATGCTGCTGTCCGGCCAGGTGGTTACGCTCTCCATTGAGGGAAACGCAGAGCGCGTTATTGGCACGCTGCAGGATATTACGCGGCGCAAAGAGGCTGAAATTCAGGCGTTCGCCTCGGCCATTGAGGCACAAAAAGCCAATGAGGCAAAAAGCGCGTTCCTGGCGAATATGAGCCATGAAATTCGTACCCCTATGAACGGCATTATTGGCATGACCCAGCTGTGCCTGGATACGTCTCTCAGTGCCGACCAGCGCGACTATCTGACCCTGGTGATGAGCTCTGCCCTGTCGCTTCTGCATATCATCAACGATATTCTCGACTTTTCCCGAATTGAAGCCGGCAAAGTGGAGCTGGAGTCGGAACCCGTACCTGTCCGCCCCTTTATTCAGTCGCTCATTCGCCCGCACATGCCGGGGGCGAGCGAAAAAGGCATCGAGCTGCTGGTTGATATTGCGCCCGACGTTCCCGACGTGCTGCTGGTTGACGGCGCGCGGCTGCGCCAAATCCTGACCAATCTGCTAGGCAACGCGCTGAAATTTACCCATCAGGGAGAAGTTATCCTGGTTGTTGAGCCCGGCGATAGCGCGAATCGATGGCGTTTTCGCGTGCGCGACAGCGGCATTGGCATACCGGCAGATAAGCAGAAGGCTATTTTTGAAGCCTTCAGCCAGGCGGATAACTCAACCACCCGCCGCTATGGCGGTACGGGGCTCGGGCTAACCATCTCGGCAAGACTGGTTGCGGCCATGGGGGGCGAATTAACGGTCTCCAGCGAGCCGGGAAAAGGCAGCGAATTTTCGTTCTCGCTGCCCCTGGCGGCGCAGACCCTTGCGCCCGGAGAGCGCCCACATAGCCAGCGCTTTAACGGTGAACCCGTACTGGTGGTTGATGATAACGCGACCAACCTGCGGCTGCTGGCCGCGATGCTCAGCCAGATGGGACTGAAACCCACCTGCGTTAACAACGCCAGCGAGGCCATTGACCGGGTTAGAACGGGAACGGCGTGGCCCCTGATCCTGCTGGACGCGCAGATGCCGGATATGGACGGCGTGTCTCTGGCCCTTGAGCTTTCGGTTCTGCCGCAGGTTGCTGAAAGCCATATCATCATGCTGAGCTCCATGAGCCGACATTTTGATATCAATATGCTGAAGCGGATCGGAATCAAGAACTATCTGCATAAGCCTATCGCCCAGGATGAATTACATCAGGCGATTGCCGCCGCGTTTGAACGTTCGCCAGCACCCGTGGGTGAAAGCACGCCCACGCCTGTCGCCTCGCCTGCAGCCACGGGACTGCGGATCCTGCTGGCTGAAGATAATCTGGTCAACCAGAAGGTCGCCGCGCGCCTGCTCGAGCGGCTCGGCCATAGCTGTCAGATCGTCGACAATGGACTCACTCTGCTTGAACGCTGGCGTTCGGGAGAATGGGACGTTTTGTTGATCGACCTTCAGATGCCCGAAATGGACGGTGAAACCGCCATTCGACGGCTTCGGGAAGAGGAACAGACCCTACCCGGCCCTGCTCAGCCAACCGTCGCCATGACCGCACACGCTATGCAGGGGGATAAAGAGCGTTGTCTCAATATGGGATTCGATGGCTATATTGCCAAACCCATCAGCCAGGAACGTCTTGCTGAAGAGATTGCCCGCGTTCTTCAGCGCGAAGATTCACTGGACTTTCCCGATGAAGCTCGCCTGCTGAACCAGTGCGCTGACGATCCCGCCCTGGTCCAGGAACTTCTGACCCTGTTTGGTGAAGAACTGGATGGGGCCGTGAAAGCCATCTCCCGGGCTATCGACCGTGATGACCGTGAAACGCTGCGCCGTGCGGCCCATAAACTGCGCGGCGAAGCCGTCACGCTGGACTTCCGGGGTCTCGCACAGCAACTGCAGGTGCTGGAGAGCGAAGCGCATACGCTGGAGACGCAACAGCTTGCGATGCTGAATGCCAAACTTCATAAGGAATCACGGCGCCTGATGGCCTGGCTCGCCAATCGTGGGGTAAATGTTATTCATGATTCGTAACTGCACGCTGCTTTTTGCATTGTTGACCCCCTCGGTGATGGCAACTTCAGTACCGATAAGCTGGTCTCTTGCGGGTGTATGGCAGGTTCAGGACGCCAACGATAACCCCCGGCCTGCCGGGGCAGGCTGGCGTAAACTGAACGTACCTGCCAACTGGTATAGCGCCGGGTACGATCATCAGGGGGCGTTGTGGTATCGCCACGCTTTTACCCTCCCCGCTCAACCGCCCGATATCATGACCACCCTGGTGTTTGACTGTGTCGACTACCTGGCCGATGTCACATTAAACGGCCAGTCACTGGGCCAGCATGAGGGTTATTTCCAGCGCTTTTCGCTGGATGCCACCGGCGCGTTACAACGTCACAACCAGCTTATAATTAGGGTTGATAGCCCCTTCGAAGATCCGCAGACGGTCTGGCCTCTGCATAAAACCGCCATGAAGGGGATTCTTAATCAGCATGACACTCGTCCAGGCGGGGCGTGGTCACCTGAAGGTCAGGATGCGAACTCTGGCGGCATCTGGGCACCGGTCAGACTGCATCTTAGCCGGGGAGCCACCATTGATGACATTATTCTGCGCCCCGACTGGACGCAGGGACTGACGCATCCGGCGTTAAAGGCTGAGATACGCTATCGCGCCCTCCAGTCGGAACGCGCTACCGTGCGGCTTACCGCAACCCCCGCCAACTTCAACGGCAAACGCTTTGAGGCTGACTTTCCAGTCACCCTCAAAAGCAACGCCCATTCCGTGCAGGTTACGCTGCCCATGACGGGGGCAAAACTCTGGTGGCCGGTCGGCACAGGGAAGCCACACCTGTATACGGTTCGCGCCTCATTACGCGATAAAACCGGGTTAATGGATACGGCTGTCACCCGCACCGGACTGCGCAAGATAGTAGAACAGCCGGGTAACACAGGCTGGCTTATTAACGATAAACGCCTGTTTATTAAGGGCAGCAATTACATCGGCTCCCCGTGGCTCAGCACCATGACGCGCGAGAAATACCGTCGCGATCTTCGTCTGGTTAAGGCCATGAACGCCAACGCCATACGCGTACACGGACACGTGGCGGGTCGCGCGCTTTATGAGGTTGCCGATGAGATGGGAATGCTAATCTGGCAGGATGTTCCGCTGCAGTGGGGCTACGACAACAGCGAGGCCTTTACGAAAAATGCGGTTCGCCAGACTCGCGAGATGATCGAACAGTTCGGTAATTCCCCCGCCATCATCGTCTGGGGCGGTCATAACGAACCGCCCTGGAATTCACCCTGGATGGAAAAACGCTTCCCGGACTGGAATAAAAACCTTAATCGCGACCTCACGCAAAAAGTCGCGGATACGCTTGCCGAAGATACCTCCCGCATTGTGCATCGTTTTTCCGCCGTGGAGGAGCATTACTGGGCGGGATGGTATTTCGGTACCGTACGCGATCTGCTTGCCCCGGCCAAAACGGGTATCATTACCGAGTTCGGTGCACAGGCCCTTCCCCGCCTGTCCACGCTAAAAACCATTATCCCGGCATCACATCTGTGGCCTAAAACGACCGCCGCCGACGACCCCGGCTGGACGCTCTGGAAATACCATAATTTTCAGCCGTTCCAGACCTTTAAGTTTGCCGGTATTTCGCGCGGGAAGAACATTCAGGCGATGATTCGCAATACCCAGGCGTACCAGTCTCAGCATGGTGCACGGCGGCCGAAAGCTATCGCCGACAGCGATACCAGCCGGTGACGGCCCTGTTCCACTTTATGTTTGTGGAAACCTGGCCCTCCATCAACTGGGGCGTAGTGGACTATCTGCGTAAACCTAAAGCCGGGTTTTACGCGCTCCAGCGCGCGTACCAGCCTGTTTTGCCGTCCATCGAACCGGTCACCGCGCAGTGGCAATCCGGCGCGGCGGCGACCGTGCGCCTCTGGGCCATCAACGACACCTGGAAACCGTGCAGCGAATGCCGCCTGACCTGGCGTATCACTCAGCGCGACAAAGTGCTGGCTAAAGGCACGACGACGATGACGATCGCAGCAGACTCGGGAACGATGGTCAAAACGCTGACGGCTACCCCCGTGGGCCAGGACGACGTGTCGATTCGGTTTACGATTGAAAACAGCGCGGGAAAAATTGTCGGTGAAAATCAGCGCACGGAGTCCGTCATAAAGTGAGCGAGGGGAAAAGGAAAATTGCCGCTTCCCCTGCTTTCTTGTACCCTTTCAGCGTTTAACCCAATCCCCAAAAAATCGAGACATCCGGACGCCTATGACTGCACACATTTCCAAAGATCCTTTACATGGCGTAACGCTGGAGATGATGGTCAACGCCCTGGTGGCGAAGTATGGCTGGAGCGAATTGGGCGACCGCATCAAAATTAACTGTTTCAGAAAAGATCCCAGCGTTAAATCGAGCCTGAAATTCCTGCGCCGCACCCTGTGGGCGCGCGCGGAAGTTGAAGCCCTGTATCTGGATTCCCTCAACGATGAGGAAAGCGCAGAACAGGCGGCGCCCGCCTTTAATCCCTGGGCTAACAGTCGGATTATCAAGAGCTAATACGCAAATGACGCGACACGTAAAACGGATCGGTGCGCTGGCTGCCTGCGCGCTTTTACTTGTAAGCTGCTCCTCAAAACCACCTAAATCACTGGTTACCCCTCTTCCCACCGCCAGCAAACCGACGCAGCAGGCAAACGAGCCGATGCGCGGGGTCTGGCTGGCGACCGTCTCTCGTCTCGACTGGCCGCCGGTGGCCTCGGTGAACGGCCGCAGCGCCGACCAGCGCATCACCATGCAAAAGCAGGCGCTGATCGGCAAGCTCGACAACCTTAAGCGCCTCGGCATCAATACGGTATTTTTCCAGGTGAAGCCGGACAGCACCGCGCTCTGGTCATCGAAAATTCTACCGTGGTCAGATATGCTGACGGGCAACATCGGCGAATATCCGGGTTACGACCCGCTGCAGTTTATGCTGGATGAAGCGCACAAGCGCGGCATGAAGGTTCATGCCTGGTTCAACCCTTACCGCGTGTCGACCAATACTAAGCCCTCAACCATCGCCGCCCTGAACCGGACTTCATATCTGACCCCGTCCAGCGTCTATGTTCAGCACCCGGAATGGGTACGCGTCTCCGGCGATCGTTTTGTTCTCGATCCGGGCATTCCCGAAGTGCGCGACTGGATAACCAAAGTGGTGACCGAAGTGGTGGCGAACTACCCGGTAGACGGCGTGCAGTTTGATGACTACTTCTATGCCGAGTCGCCGGGATCCGCGCTCAACGACGCGCAAAACCTGGCGGCAGTATGGCCAGGGATTTGCCTCAAAAGCCGACTGGCGCAGACACAATACGCAGCAGCTGATCGTGCAGGTGTCCCGTGCGATCAAGCAGACCAGGCCCAACGTGGAGTTTGGCGTCAGCCCGGCGGGCGTGTGGCGGAACCGCTCCTTTGACCCGGCGGGTTCGGACACGCGCGGCGCCGCGGCCTACGATGAATCCTACGCCGATACGCGTCAGTGGGTGCAGCAGGGCCTGCTGGACTACATTGCCCCGCAGATATACTGGCCCTTCTCCCGGGACGCCGCGCGCTACGACGTGCTGACCAAATGGTGGGCCGATGTCGTCAAGCCGACCCACACCCGCCTGTATATCGGCATTGCGTTCTACAAGGTGGGCGAACCGTCGAAGAATGAGCCGGACTGGACGGTACAGGGCGGCGTGCCGGAGCTAAAAAAACAGCTCGACCTTAACGATTCGCTGCCCAACGTGAACGGCACCATCCTGTTCCGGGAAGATTACCTGAACCAGCCGCAGACCCAGCAGGCGGTGAACTACCTCAAAGGACGCTGGGGTAGCTAAGTGACTATCAGGCAGAAACACCCCGTTTCTGCCTGATTTTTTACGGCTTCGGCCCGAACATTGCCTCAAGCTGCTGCGCGTCCGGCATACCGACCACCTGCTGCAGCTCGTTTTCCGCATTCAGATAGTAAATGGCCGGCGTGGCGTTTGCGCCCAGGCTGTCCATCAGCGCCTGATGTTTTTGCAGGATCGCTACCGTTTCGCGGGAAGCGTCCCCTTCAAGTTTTGGTAATTTTTTACCACCTGAAAGCTCGTATTCGCGCCAGGCCGAAACCGGATCTTTCGCATTCAGGATCGCAGAGGCGTTGCGCCCGCTGTTGGGGTTAAGAAACGCCACCAGCAGCGTGTTGAGCTGAACCTTGCCCGCCTTCACCCACGGCTGCGCTTCGGCCCAGAACTGCTTGCAGTACGGGCAGAACGGATCGGCGAAGACGAAGACCTTACGCGGGGCGTTATCTGCTCCTTCCTTCAGGGGATGCGCCGCGTTGAGGTTCTTCCACATCTCGCGTCCCATCGGAGCGTAGATCTCTTTCTGGAAATAGCCTTCGCTGAGGTTTTTTCCTTTGTCATCGTACAGATAGCCTGAAATAACGTGCTTGCCGTCCGGCGTTAAAAACAGCGTCACGCCCATGTCCTGATATTGCCCCAGCCAGGCCGGTGCGCCGCCGGGGGCATCCAGTTTCTTAATGATTTTGATCTGCTGCTGCTCGCTGAACTGCTTCACCACATCCGGTATGGCATCAGCGGCCTGGGCCAGCCCTGAGGTCGCCAGCGCCGAAAGTAACAGTAAGTTTTTTTCATTTCCCTCTCCGGTTTGTCGGGGGCATTCCGCCCCCTTCAGGTTAGCGGTTTTTCAGTGCGTCACTGACCATTTCGTCGAACTGTTCAAAAGGAACCCAGCCGGGCAGCAGCCCTTCGCCGATAAGCGTGGCGGGCGTGCCCTGAATTCCCATTTTTTCCGCGACGATCAGGCGCGTTTGATCGACACCATGCTCTCGTCATCCGGCGCGCTGACGCTCACCCCCGCGCGTTTTTGCGCCTCCTGAATGCTGGCGTCATCGTGGTATCCCTTTTTGGCCATCAGGGTATGGTTAAATTTCATAAACTGCTCGGGATGCGCGCGCCAGACGGTTAACGCGTCGCGCGCGGCGGTCAGCGAACTTTCCGAGCGGAAAGGTAAAAACTTAAAGACCACCGCCACATCAGGGTGTTTTTCGACGATCTTCTCCAGGTAAGGATCGAATTTCTTACAGTACGGGCAGTTGTAGTCGGTAAACACCACCAGGGTAAGCTTTGGATTTTTCGCGCCAATACGCGGCGAATCCGGATCGTTAAACAGGAAATCAGCGATCATCTTCTGCGCGCGCTGTTCCTGGTCCGGCGTCAGCGGCTGGGCTGCCATCACCTGAGTCGAGGCCAGCAGGAGCATAAGCGTAATAAAGAATTTTTTCATAATGCATTAGCCTTTTGCGTTGTTCAGGGTGGTGACCAGGGTGCGCTTGTCCAGCAGCGGCGAGAGGATCTCTCCGCCAGGCGTGCCGGGGCCATAGACCTCATTAAAGGGAATGGCGTAGCGGTTTCGCTTCGCGAGAAACTCCGCGATAAGCGCGGAGGGCTGGCTCCAGTCTCCGCACAGGGCCACCACGTCCGGCTGACTCAGCGCGGCAATAACGTCCGGCTGACGCAGTACCCGGTGCTCGTTAACTTTGCAGGTCACGCACCAGTCCGCCGAGATATCCACAAACACCCGTTTCCCCTGCGCCAGAGCCTGCTCAATGGCCTCCTCGCTGAGCGGCTGCCACGGGATGGTCTGTGCGACGCTTTGCGTGGTGGCATCTGACGGTGAGTTAAGCAACCCGCGCAGCTGATACCCGCCGAACACCGACAGCGCGATGACCACGACCCAGAATAACGGCGAGGAGGTTTGCCCCTTCTTCGCGAACAGCGCCAGCGCGATAACGATCAGCACCAGCATCACGACCTGGCTGACCGCCTCGCCCAGATACACGCGCAGCAGCGTGACCAGCCAGAGGCTGGAGGCCAGCATCATCAGGCCCAGGATCGTTTTGAGCGTGTTCATCCAGCGGCCGGGTTTTGGCAGCAGCATGGCCGTTTTCGGCACCAGGGCCACAAACAGCCACGGCAGGCTCATGCCCACGCCCAGCATCAGGAAAATAAGCCACAGGGAATGCAGCGGCGCGCCAAGGGCAAAGGCAACCGCCGTACCGAGGAACGGCGCGGAGCACGGCGTGGCAAGTAGCGTGGCGAACATCCCTTCGCAGAAACTGCCACCAAGCCCTGTGCCCCCTGCCGTTGCCAGCCGCCCGGCGGCGGCAGAAGGGAGCAGCATCTCAAACGCCCCAAACAGATTCAGCGCAAACAGGAAGGTCACGGCAACCATCAGGCCGATAAACCACGGGTTCTGGAACTGAATGCCCCACCCCAGCGACGCCCCGGTCAGCTTAAGCGCGGTCACCATCGCGGCGAGCAGCGCAAAGGAGGTGAGGATCCCGGCGCTGGTGGCCAGGAAGCGCAGCCGGATGGCGCGCCTGTCCGATCCCGCCTGCAGGATGCTGTTAAGCTTCATGCCCATTACCGGCAGCACGCAGGGCATCAGGTTCAGGATCAATCCGCCAAGCAGGGCAAAAAAGCACCATTTTACCCGTTCCTTCAGGCGCGGAAGACTCTGCGGGAGTTGGCCCCAACGGTCATGGTGGTTTGCTGCGCGTTACCGCCATTGGTCAGCACAAACGACAGCCTCTTGCCTTCCAGCGAGGCGGGTTTATCGCCCCATTCGTCGGTCACGGGTACCGTCACACGAAGCGTGTTGCCGTCGTGCTTAATGGCCGGCTCGCCGGGGAGAATGTCACCCTCCAGCGGGTCAAAGTAGATCCCCGGATTGTCCCACTTCCCGTCCGTCGTGCCGGTAATCACCAGCTTGTCGCCAGCGAGCCATGCGGAGAGATCCGTGGATACGCCAGACGTGCCCGGAACGGCGCGCATCGCTTGTTCGAACTCGCTACGGAAGCCCTCATCCACCGGCTGGGTAAAGTCGAGATGCAGCGGGTAGTCCGTCAGCAGGCAGACGTTGCTGCAGGTGGAGAGCGTGAGCGTTCCATTGAGCGCGTCGCCCTTCACCCCGTCGAGAACGATCGGAATCGTGACCTTATCGTGATATCCCTGCGAGGTCATGCCGGAGATATCGAAGCGCGACGGTACCGGCCAGGACCAGCTATCCGTAACGCCGTCCGGCCAGCTGATTTTTGGCGCGACGCCACCCTCGCCCGGCGATCGCCAGTAGGTTTTCCAGCCGGGCTTTAGCTCAACGGTGAGCAGGCCCTTAATATGCGTTTGTTCCCTTTCCGCCTGAAAGCGGATGCGGGCGTGATCGTTTTGTGGGGAGACCTGCCAGCCGGTGTCTGCCGCATGGGCAACGCCGATGCAGGACAGCCACAGGAAGACGAATCCCCTGAAGAGATTAACCATGTATTACTCCGTGAACAGTGAAAAATTATCGTGTGGTGACGATGATTTTCATTCACGGAAAACGCAGTTTTTAAGGTGTATTCGGGGAGGCGGTGCCTGAACCGGCTGTTCCGCGGGAGCGAATGCCCGCCCTTGCGTCAGCAGCTGTAACAGCGCGAAGAAGATAATGATAGCCGGCAGCGCGCCGTCGAAGAACAGCGGCTGGGCACAAAGAAGCGACTGGGCGCCCAGTTGGCAGGGCGATGGCCCGGACTGCTCGGTGCTACTTTGGGTTGGGGCATCTGCACTCAGTGAAATCTGCGGATCCAGTCCCTGTAAAAAATGGTTGAGCATCACCGCACGCTGCACGAGGCAAATCGCCATCGCGAGACAGGTGATGATCAGAAGCCATTTTCCGAGGAGCTGACGGTTGCGCATAATATTCCAGAGTAACAAGACGCCCCGATCATAAACGATAGTGATGAATCTACAAGTGCCGGAAGTGTAAGGTTTTGTCTGTCGCCGCTATTCACCCGTCAGCGCGTCGTAGATATCCCGCAGCCGCGTGCGCAGAAACAGCACCGCCTTGTGCTTGCGGGATAACAGCGCCTGCTCGCTGGCCCCTGTCTCCTCTGCCAGCATTTTAATGCTGTACCCGTGCAGCTCGGTCTTTTCAAACACCTCCCGCTGCGGCGGCGACAGTTCAGACAGCGCCTGCCCCAGCTCTTCCCACAGCAGCGTTTTGAGATACTCCTCCTCCGGCGTTTGCGGTACGCCGAACAGGGTTTCGGCCAGCTCGTCCTCGGGAAAACCCTCTTCGTCTTCGCCCGTAAAATAGCCGGAGAGCGGCACCTCGCGCTTTTTACGCGCCCGGTCTGTCATCTCGTTACGCGCCGCGCGGAACAGCCAGGCCGCGACGTTTTCGACCGGCTGCTCCACTTTCATCAGCTGATACGTCACTTCCTGCAAAATGTCGTCGGCATCATCGCGAACGGACGTCCGTCCGCGAATGAAGGCTTTCAGCCGGGCGCGGCAGGCGTTGAGCGCCGACATCAGCATGGATCCGCCCGCCTCCCCGGCTTTCATTTCGCTCACTCTGCTTCAGGGGTTTTGGGCGCGGCGTCATCGCGCTTATCGTCACGATGGCCGTGCCAGCCGCAGTGACCGCGACCGTGACGACCAAAGCCTTCGCGACGCTGCTGAATAAACGCCTCGCGCTGTTCGGGCGTCATGTTCATCCAGCGCTCGTGCATCCGCCGGTGCGCGCCAAACATCCCCGGGCGGAAACCTAATCCGCCAAACAGAATGCGGCTCAGCACCAGAATCCCCAGCGCCTGCCAGAAACCAATGGCCTTCACGCCGAGGATCGCCGGAAGCAAGGCATTCCACAGGGACATCACCAGCAGGCCGAGCACGATGAAAATGACCGCGCCGATGATTAAGCCCTTGCCCATACGGTGGCGCCCGAATCCGCGCCCGTGACCTCTGCCGTGCAGTTCAAAATCTCTCATGGTGTTTACCTCGTTTACAGTAACTGATTATGGCTTGTGGTGAGGTAGACGGATGAGGGGGGGAAATATTGCTGGGGTGAATGAAATAATTACTCTGGCCGCACATTCGCGGTTATTGCCCGGCGGCGCGCTGACGCTTGCACGGGCCTACAGGTTTCGTAGGCCGGGTAAGCGTCAGCGCCACCCGGCACGTGTCAAAGACTTACGCCTGCACTGGCAACCTAAAACTCGCAATACTCCGCGAAAGCTGCTGCGCCTGCTCTTCCAGCGAGGCCGCTGCTGCCGCGGACTGCTGCACCAGCGCGGCGTTCTGCTGGGTCACGCCATCCATCTCGGTTACCGCCTGCCCGACCTGGCCGATCCCGCGGCTCTGCTCTTCGGAGGCGACGGAGATCTGCTCCATCAGCGTATTCACCTTATTCACCGACGAAATAATCGAATCAATCACCTCGCCCGAGCGGCTCACCAGCTCCGCACCGTTTTTCACGCTGGAGACCGACTGCGCGATCAGGCTTTCGATATCTTTAGCCGCCACCGCGCTTTTCTGCGCCAGAGTGCGCACTTCGCTGGCCACCACTGCAAAGCCCCGGCCCTGCGTACCGGCGCGCGCCGCTTCCACCGCCGCGTTCAGCGCCAGAATGTTGGTCTGGAAGGCGATGCTGTTGATCACGCTGGTAATGTCTTCGATGCGCTTCGAGTTCGCCGCGATGGTGTTCATCGTGTCGATGACTTCGCGGGTCACCGCTTCCCCGGTGTGGGCATTGTTCACCGCGTCCTGCACCAGTTTTCCGGCCTGATAGACATTATCGGTATTGTTCGCCATTGTCGCGCTCAGCTCCTCCATGCTCGCCGCCGTCTGGGTCAACGCGGAAGCCTGCTGCTCGGTACGCGAAGCCAGATCGATATTCCCGGCGGCAATCTCCTGCGCCGCGTGCGTCACGGTATGGCTCGCATCGCGCACCTGGGCGATGGTCGCCAGCAGTGCCTGACGCATCTGCTCCATCGAACCCATCAGGTGGTCGATTTCGTTGCTTGAACTCCCCTTCACCGGCACCGGAACATCCAGCTTGCCCGCCGCAATCTGGCTGCAGTGCTCGCGCGCCAGGTTGACCGGGGCAAAGACAAAGCGCTTCATGAAGATGCTGACTGCAACGATCACCACCACAAACAGGCAGGCAATAACAGCAATCATCACCAGACCGGAGACGAAATTGCTGCTCGCATCCTCGTTCAGGCTTTTAGCGTATTTCTGGTGGACCGAAAGCACCTGGTCGAGCACGATTTCGTACTGACGATCGAGACGGGAAACTTCCGGGATCAGCGCGTCAAATTTGGCGACATCGTGCGCCGCAGCGGCATCGATCAGCGGCGCCAGCCCCTGGTTGCGGTAGTTTTGCCAGGCGTCCTGATAGGCACTCACCAGCGGCGCTTCATCCGTCAGACGCGGCGAAGCCATAAACGCCGCAAAGGCATTGTCCGCTTTGGTTAGCGCCTCTTTCACGGCGGTAAGCTTTGCAGCCCCGTCCGCCGCGTTACCCGCTTCCACCATCTTCACGTACTCCATCACCCGCACGCGCAGCGTACGGCTGTGGTTGATGGGGTCAATAATCGACAGCACCACCTGGATCTCTTTGTTGACGTTATCCAGCGAGTTATTACTTTTAATGATGAGGCCAACGCTCGTCACGGTGCTGACGATAAAGAACAAAAGCAGCGAGAACAGGACAATCAGGGACGACTTTTTCAACGACATAAACCAATACCTCAAGGAGAATTATTCCTTATGGTTATCGGCGCTTCCAAAACTTAAATTAATTAAAGTTATTGATGTATCGCCTGGGGCTATACCGCTGACTTATAGCGCCGCTGCAGGGTGGCATCCAGCTTGCGCTGCAATGGCTGCGGCGTCTCCCCTTCGATCAATTTGCCAATCAGATCAAAGCAGTGCCACGCCAGCTGGCGGTTGTCCTGACGAATGGTATCCACCGGGATCGTCAGTGAATCGTAGAGATAGTGATCGTCAAAGCTGGCTAATCTGATATCGCTTTGCAACAGGTTGTGCTGGCCCATATAGCGCAGCACCCCTTCCAGCAGCCCGCAGGCGGCGGTGAAAAGCGCTTTTGGCGGACGCCCCAGGCGGGCGCAGAGTTCAGCAAACATCTCGTACCCGGAGCTCGGGTGATAGTTACCGTGAATGATCCACTCGGGGCGCAGCTCCACGCCGGCCTCTCGCAAACCTTGCTTAAAACCGTCCAGACGGTCGCGCGTCGGAGACAGGCGCGGCTGGCCGCCGAGGAAGTAGAATTCATTTGGATGCTGGCGCGCAATGTCCGCTACCAGCGCCGCTGTCGGGGAAATGGAGTCGGTGATCACCAGCGGCAGCGCGCTGTCGTTCATGTGCCGGTCAAAAAGCACCACGGGCAGCTGCTCGCTGAGCTTCAGGTAGTCCGCATCGTTCAGCATGCTGGAGGCCACAATCAGCCCGTCCACCTGACGCGCCACCATATTGTTCACCACCACCGTCTCCTGCCCCGGATTTTCATCGCCGCAGGAGATAAGCAGCTGAACGCCGGCCTCGCGGCACAGCGTTTCCAGCTCGTGAGAAAAGACGGCGAAACCGTAGTTAGTGATCTCGGGAACGACCAGACCAATGGTGTGGCTGCGGTTATCGCGCAGCGAGCGGGCGTGAATGCTGGGCTGATAGTGGTGCTCTTTTGCAATCGCCAGCACGCGCTCGCGCGTCTCTTCCGCCACGCGAAGCTCTTTGCTGCGCCCGTTCAGGACCAGGCTGGCGGTGGCTTTTGACACACCCGCCAGCTCCGCGATGTCTTTTATGGTGACGCGTTTTGTTTTTCTCACAACGACTTAGATCCGGCTGCCAAAACCCTCATTCTATCATGCAGGCGCGCAGCGACCAGTAGCGTAATGTGATATCGGACGCACCTTCGAATCGCACCCGTGCCGGATGGTCAGGAAAATAGCGGCTGCTCATCACCCCTTCACCGTGGTTGATGAAGATTTCGACGCTGGAGCGGTCGCACAGAACGCGCAAATGACGGACGTCGCCCTGCCAGTAGCGGGTCAGCGTTTCACCGGTTTTCAGGCTCGCGCGCTCCAGGCGTATGCCCTGCGCATCTACCGTGAGACGCAGCGCGCCGCCAAAATCGACAATCATCTGCGATGCGCCCACCTCAAACTCCAGGCGCGTCGCGTCCAGGTCTGGCGCCTCGCTGGCGCGCCCCTGCCAGTGCTGCTCATCTTCACGCAGCGCCGCCAGCTCGCGAGCCGGGGTCTGCCAGAGCCTGCCGTCACGATAGCGGAGTTCACGCGGGCAGGTCATCTGGTGCATCCAGCCGTGAGCACGCGTCGGCTGAAGCATCTCCTCCCCGTCCGGTACGCCCATCCAGCCGATCAGAATGCGGCGTCCGTCCTCCGCCAGCGTGGTTTGCGGGGCGTAGAACTCAAAGCCCGCGTCCAGCTCGTGCAGATCGCCGTGATCGAATGCGGCGCTGGCATAGTCAAACGCCCCGCTCATCCAGGTGGCCGGATAGGTATTGAGGTAGCGATGCGGCTCGCGCGCCAGCCCCTGCGGGCAGCAGATCAGGACGTGCGTTCCGTCGAGGGCGAACAGGTCCGGGCACTCCCACATATACCCCGCTTCCGTCAGGCCGTTGACGCCGTGACCAGCGATCTCCCCGCAGGACGTCCAGGCGTGCAAATCGGCTGATTTAAACAGCAGCACCTTGCCGCGCTTTTGCACATCCTGCGCGCCGAGCACCATGTACCACTCCCCGTCGTGCTGCCATACCTTAGGGTCACGCACGTGGCCGGTGTAGCCTTCCGGCAGCGCCAGCACCGGCCCCAGTTTTTTTAAAGGTCCCGTCCGGTTGTTCCACCGCCAGGCACTGCCAGGCGGTGCGGCTGCCGTCATCGAACTTAACGTTGCCGGTATAGCACAGCGTCAACACTCCGTTGTTGTCCACGGCGCTGCCGGAATAGCAACCGTTGCGGTCGTACTCTTCATCTGGCATCAGCGCCATCGGCTCGTGCTGCCAGTGCAGCAGATCGTGCGAACTCCAGTGCCCCCAGCATTTATAGCGGTGATCGCAGCCCAGCGGGTTCCACTGATAAAACAGATGGTAGCGCCCGGCAAACCAGATAAAACCGTTCGGATCGTTCATCAGCCCCGTCACCGGTGCCGGGTGCCACTGCGGGTAGTGGCGGTCGGCACGGGCGTGCGGTTGGCCTTTCATCACGGCCTGCAGCACGGCAGGCCAGCGGGAAGGTAATGTCATTATTCAGAGTCCGTTTTATATTTCAGCAGCAGCGAGACGGTAAACGCTACGCCAAAGGCAATCACCATGCCGATAATATAGTTGAGCAGCGAACTGGCCTGCACGATTGCCATCCCCGGCAGCGCCGTCAGCCCTACCGCCGTCATGTAGACATGCACCGACACCACCCATGCGCCACCCACCGCACCGCCAATCAGCGCGGCCACAAACGGTTTCACGAAACGCAGGTTGATACCAAAGATAGCGGCTTCGGTAATGCCGAGCATGGCCGAGAACGCCGACGGTAAGGTAATGGCTTTGATTTTTTGCGTCTTTGGTTTTAAACCACATCCGCCAGGCACGCACCACCCTGCGCCACGTTCGCCATGGCCCAGATGGGCAGCAGGAAATTAACGCCAATCGACGGATTCCCCAACAGCCCGCTTCAATCGCGTGGAAGCTGTGGTGAATGCCGGTAATAACAATCACCGAATAGAGCCCGCCGAACAGCAAACCGGCCAGCCAGCCCGCGTGGGTAATCAGCGTGCTCAGAATAAAGGAAATGCCATCGCCTAACGCGCGTCCCGTTGGGCCGATAATCAGTAGCGCGATAAAACCGGAGAGAATGACGGTCAGGAACGGCGTCAGGATCAGGTCTAACGCATCCGGGATGACCTTGCGCAGGTTTTTCTCCACAATGCTCATAAACCAGACGGCCAGCAGCACCGGGAACACCGTTCCCTGATAGCCAATCATGGCAATCTCAAGGCCGAAGAAGTTCATGGTGTGGAAGCCGGAGGCCACGCCCCAGGCGTTGGTCAGCGCCGGGTGGGTCAGAATGCCACCTAGCGTGGCGCCTAAATAGGGATTACCGCCAAACTCACGCGCGGCGGTAAAACCAATCAGGATAGGTAAAATAATAAACGCCGCCGAGCTGCACATATCCAGCATGATGTAGATGGCGTTATCGGCATTCACCCAGCCGTAGGTTTTCACCATTCCGAGCAGGCCCATCAGCAAACCGGACGCAACAATGGCGGGAATGATCGGTACGAAAATATTGGAAAGCAGGCGGGCAATGCGCTGGAACGGGTTGAGCTTACGCGCCGCGAGATCTGCCGCTTCTGACTTGCTGGATTCACTAATCCCTGCCGCCTGAATAAAAGCCGCGTAAACCTTATTCACCACGCCGGTGCCAAAAATCACCTGCATCTGGCCCGCATTACGAAAACAGCCTTTCACCCCCTCGACCTTGCCGATGGCCTGCTGGTCAGCAAGCGCATCGTCGACCAGCACCAGACGAAGGCGCGTTGCGCAGTGCGCGGCACTGGCGATGTTCTCTTTGCCACCGAGCAGCGGAATGAGCGCACGGGAAATATTATCAAAATCCATAGTTACCTCTGCCTGACTTCATTTTTATGATGTTTGATACGCTCCCGCCTGGCGGGAGCGTGAAGGGTTAAAACCAGGTTTCCATCTGGACCCCAAAGTTCCATTCCCCGCCAGCGTTAAAGCCGCTGCTGCCAAAGGCATCATCGCTGGCGTAATTATCCAGTTTGCTGCTCCAGTCCATCCAGGTGGCAAACAGGCGCAGTTCAGGACGGCTGAAGAAATCGCCGATGTCGCCAACCTTAAAGGTCGGGGCGAAGGTGAGCTTGTAGAAGCTGCCGTTAACGGCGTTGCGATCTTTGTAGCCTTCCGGGTTCAAATCCATGTACTGATAGCTGCCCTCAAACGCCAGGGCGAAATTCTGCGTAACCTCTTTGATAAGGCGGGTATTGAGCTGTAACCCACTCGTAGCTGTCGCCTTTGACGTAGCGGTCTTTACTGCTCTGGGCCAGTACAGCAGGCGCGATATGCCAGCCACCGCCGAGTGGCGTGACACCGTAACTTGCGAAGCGCCAGGTATCGGCTTCTGACAGCAGCGCGCCATCAGAGCCGATGCTTTTAACTTCTGCCCCCAGGCCGTGACCATACAGCAGCGCCGTTTTCGCTGAGCCTTCTCGCAGGCCGTAGAAGCTGTCATTGTGCAGACCCACCAGGGCATGCACGCCGGTGTTCGCCGCATCGGTTTTAATCAGATCGCCATTGCTGTCCTTGCGTTCGTCGTTATCCTTCGCCCGCAGGCCGCTCACCATCAGCTGGAATGGCCCGGCAAAATGATTCATGCTGAGGATATAGTTCTGAACGTTGTTGTCGATCTGCTCTTCGCTGCCGAAGTTGCGCCCGTAAATCGAGAAGTTGCTGCGCAGCGTATCATTCCACTTCACGTCGTAGACGCCGCCGCCGGTACCGGCCAGGAACACCACGTCGGAATCCAGCCAGTGAATATCAAAGTTATCGCGGTCAAAGCGTTTACCGGCCCAGAAGGTACTCCCTTTCAGCGCGCCAGTGAAATCAGGCAGATTGCCCAGCTCGGCAAAGGCCTGACGAATGTTAAGATCGCTGGTATCGGCTGACCAGTCGTTATAGGTCTTCTGCCCGTCGGCTAACATGGCCTTAAAGCGCGTGGTCGCCCCACTCTCCAGCGTCTGTTTGTGTTCCACATTTAGCTCAACGTAGGTATCCGCTTCGTTACCCAGACGACCGACCGCGCCCCCGGTTTCCCCGGCAGGCGTCAGATACGGACCGCTTTTGCTGCTGGACGCCGCATCATTCATCAGCAGGCCTGAGCGGGCATAACCGTGAAATTCAAAACCACTGCTCTGATCGGCTTTCTTTTCCAGCATCGTGGTACGCTGGGCCACCTCCTGGGTGGTGGTCTGCGTTTGCTGCTGGGCGGCAACCAGCTGCTGCGATTTTTTGTTCTGCTGCCGTCGCGCGTTTCTCCGCATTCTGGGCGCGCATTTCCGCATCCTGAAGACGCTGTTCCAGCGCCGCCAGGCGCGATTCAATGCTTGTCATATCGGTCTGGGCAAAAACAGAGGTACTACCGGCCAGCATGCCAATCATCACGGCAAGTCTGCGTTTTTTATACATTTTGTCGCATCCCTAAAAAAACGTGTTTTGATAATGCTAAATTGCTAAACCGGTTTAGGTTGCTGATACTAAACCCGGGAATTTTGGATCGGCAATCTTTTTTGCTAAACCGATTTAGTAAGTGTGATCGAGGCGACAATTCAGGCCGCCGGTCGGCGGCCAGGAAGGAATTTACAGGTTGTGACGGTACGGCAGCGCGGTCATTGCCCCTTTGGCCGTCGTGGCCAGTGCACCACAGCGCTGGGCCAGTGCAAGGGTTGTTGCCAGATCCTGGCCTGACGAGGCCAGGCCGAACAGCAACCCTGCGACGAACGCATCGCCTGCGCCGGTGGTATCAACACACACTACAGGTGTGGCCGGATAGTGAGTCGTGATGCCCTCATGCCAGGCCATTACCCCCTCTTTACCCAGCGTCACCAGCACCAGTCGGGCCGGACAATGGCGCATCAGCGCTGCCAGACCGGTTTCGATATGGGATTCGCCGGTCAAAAACGTCAGCTCTTCAACGGAGAGCTTCACCACGTCCGCGCGCTGTAGCGCCAGTTCGAGGCAACGGCGAAGATCGCCCTCATCCTGCCAGAGGTCGGGGCGAATGTTGGGGTCGAAGCTGACAAAACCACCGGCTTTATTAACTGCATCCATCGCCTGAAAAGTGGCAGAGCGACTCGGCTCCGCGCTGAGCGCAATGGAGCAGACGTGCAGCCACTCTTTGGCCCTGAAAGGCGGCAGATCGGTGGAGTCGAGAAACAGATCGGCGCTCGGCCGAACCATAAACGTAAACGAGCGTTCGCCCTGTTCGTCCAGATCAACCACCACCGTTGAGGTGCGGTGAGCCGGATCGAGGCGCATCCACTGCACATCAACCTGCTCATCCGCCAGCGTTTTCTGCATAAAACGGCCAAACGGATCGTCGCCAACCCTACCAATAAAGGCACTTTTTCCGCCCAGTCGGGCGATGCCGACCGCCACATTTGCCGGTGCTCCGCCGGGACATTGCAGCAATTTGCCGTCCCCCTCTGGCAGTAAATCCACCACTGCATCACCGAGTACCCAGATTTTATCCATGTCATCC
>OKVS01000149.1_pt1 | contig 33918 bp, 26 predicted proteins | sample 1606911 | NCBI WGS metagenome assembly OKVS01 (sample SAMN03281016, study PRJEB24777) | human gut metagenome | isolation source: fecal sample PR161 from 1 month old female Malay infant, caesarean... | reverse complement strand
CTCATTGAGGATATGGCGCATCGGAGGGTCGGTTTTTCCTGCAGCCGAGAAAACCGGTGAGTAGGGTGACTGCAATCGGTGCCATTATTGCCTCCATTAACAGCAGCGTTACGCCGCCTTTGCCGTCGCCGCCGTAGCGGGCCTGCTGGCGTTCGCGGAAGAATTCTTCATAAGTCATGTACGGCTGATCCGGATGGTTGGTTTGCATATGCGTGACGTAGTTGTTCGTAATCCGGAATGCCAATCAGCATTTTTGCCGCCTGACCGAGATATTTTTTTGCCTGACCTAAGTTACCAAACATTATAAGTTCCAGATAACGAATAAAGCCGGATGGCGGCTAGCGCCATATCCGGCCTACGTTAATGCGCTTTTGGTAGGCCGGATACGCGTAGCGCTATCCGGCATCAGGGTTAATGATGTGACGAGGTCTTCACGCCGCCTTCCGGTACCGGCACATACGGAGTCTCTTTGTCGGTACGCACCTTATTGTTGCGGACATTGAGCCAGGTTTTGATGCCGTAGAAGATGATGCTATACACCACCACCAGGAACAGAATACTCAGGCCGGCGTTGGTGTAGTTGTTGACCACGATATGGTTCATGTTGGCGATCTGCTGCGCGGTCAGCTCGCCGCCGGCGGCAATCTTCTCTTTATACTGCTGAGCCATAAAGAAGAAGCCTTCCATCTGCGGGTTGCTGCTGAACAGCTTCAGGCCCAGCGCCCAGGTGGTGCACAGCAGCAGCCATGCCGCCGGGATAACGGTGACCCAGATATATTTGGTGCGCTGCATCTTGACCAGCACCACGGTGCCAAGCACCAGCGCCACGGCGGCCAGCATCTGGTTAGAGATCCCGAACAGCGGCCACAGGCTCTTCACGCCGCCCAGCGGGTCGACCACGCCCTGATACAGCAGGTAGCCCCACAGCCCGACGCAGCCGGCGGTACCGATAATCCCGGCGACCAGCGAGTCGGTTTTTTTCAGGAACGGCACGAAGTTACCCAACAGATCCTGCAGCATAAAGCGGCCTGCGCGGGTACCCGCATCCAGCGCGGTGAGGATAAACAGCGCTTCAAACAGGATACCGAAGTGGTACCAGAAGCCCATATCCGCCATCGGGATGATTTTATGGAACACATGGGCGATACCAACGGCCAGCGTCGGTGCGCCGCCGGCGCGGTTCAGGACTGAAGGTTCGCCGATATCTTTGGCCGTCTGCAGGATCTGCTCTGGTGAAATTACGAAGCCCCAGGAGCTGACGGTCGCCGCCGCGTGGACGGTGACTTCTTTCAACTGCGCTGCGATCATCGCCGCGTTTTCACCGCCCATTTCATGCAGGTTTGGCATCACGATGCCAAGGCCTGCCGGCGGGGTGTTCATCGCGAAGTAGAGACCCGGTTCGATAATCGAGGCCGCAACCAGCGCCATGACTGCAACAAAGGATTCCATCAGCATCGCGCCGTAGCCGATAAAGCGGGCGTCGGTTTCGTTGGCCAGCAGCTTCGGCGTGGTGCCGGAGGCGATCAGCGCGTGGAAGCCGGAGACCGCGCCGCAGGCGATGGTAATAAACAGGAACGGGAACAGCGCGCCTTTCCACAGCGGGCCGGTACCATCAATGTACTGGGTCACTGCCGGCATTTTCAGGTCCGGGTTGAGGATAACGATCCCCAGCGCCAGGCCGACGATCACGCCGATTTTCAGGAAGGTGGCCAGATAATCGCGCGGCGCCAGAATCAGCCATACCGGCAGCAGCGCGGAGATGAACGCGTAGCCAATCAGGGTAAAGGTGATAGTGGTATCTTTAAAGGTCAACGCCGGGCCCCAGTACGGATCGTGGGCAATGATGCCGCCGAACCAGATAGATGCCACCAGCAGCACGATACCGATCACCGAGACTTCACCCACGCGTCCTGGACGCAGGAAGCGCATGTAGATACCCATAAACAGCGCGATAGGCACCGTCGAGCAGACGGTAAAGACACCCCACGGGCTTTCCGCCAGCGCTTTCACCACGATGAGCGCCAGTACCGCGAGGATGATGATCATAATCAGGAAGCAGCCGAACAGGGCGATAGAACCCGGTACCGGCCCCATTTCCTGTTTAATCATCTCGCCCAGCGAAGCGCCGTTACGCCGCGAGGAGATAAACAGCACCATGAAGTCCTGTACCGCGCCCGCCAGCACCACACCGGCCAGCAGCCAGAGGGTGCCCGGCAGATAACCCATCTGCGCGGCCAGTACCGGGCCAACCAGCGGGCCGGCCCCGGCAATGGCGGCAAAATGGTGGCCAAACAGCACGTAGCGGTTGGTCGGCACGTAGTTCAGGCCATCGTTATTAATGACCGCTGGCGTCGCGCGCGTTGGGTCAAGTTTCATCACCTTCTGCGCGATATACAGGCTGTAATAACGGTAGGCGACGAGGTACACGGAAACCGACGCGACGACGATCCACAGGGCACTGACGTGCTCACCGCGGCGCAACGCGACGACTGAGAGGCAAAATGCCCCGATGATTCCGAGAATCACCCAGGGTATGTGCTTGAGTAGTTTTTTGGTATCCATAGTAAAACCTGGCGTTAATTAGATTAATAATTGGCCGAAGCCGTCTGGTTTTGTGTTTGGGTTGGTGGAGGTATTGATTAGCTAGGCTGCCTCCGATCTTGCCAGAACGCCGTGCGCGTAAAGTTGGGTAAATCGGTGAGTGGTTATATGCGGGGTTAAGCGGTCGCTAGCCGCGGTAAGCGGTTGGCTATGAAGTGAGCAAGAGGGAAATATGTGATTGAGATCACGGGGTATTGTCGTGTGTCGCGAGGCATACCTGCGTCAGAATATATCAATTCAAACTCATTTTTCTCATTTTATAATGACTTCACATTTTATGTCGGTTACTGAAATATATTTACTAATCCGATAAAAATAGCCTGCCATTGATGAAATTTCCGCTGAATTATTGTTGCGGTGATTGCCTTGTTAATATGAGTTGATATTTATACACGTTTGAATGTATTTAAAGGCTATAACTTTTCGTTGTATCCAACATGGATGGTTTTGGCTTTAATAATAATGAATAAATGGAACTTAATTCATAAAGTTTTTATTATCTCTGCGCTACCTGTTTGGGTTTATGCCGCGCCTGTGGATACCGTACGTGAGCAGCAGTTCATCAATCAGCAGCAGCGCCAGCAGGCGCTGGAAAATCAGCTCGCGCCGCCGTCACCGGATATTCATTTATCAGCGGAAGAAATAAATACCGATGATGGTTTATTTCCCGTGGAACAACCTTGCTTTGCTATTTCTCAGGTTATTTTGCAGGGCGCTGAAGCCTTACCGCATTGGCTTCCGCTCCAGCGCCAGACAAATAAAGCGATTGGACGTTGTCTGGGAGGAAAGGGCATTAATCTACTGATGGCCCAGTTGCAGAATATATTAATCGATCGCGGTTATATCACCAGCCGGATCCTTGCCCCGCAGCAGGATTTAAAAAGCGGTGTTTTGCGCCTGGTGGTGATGCCGGGTTATATCCGTGAAGCCAGGCTTACGGAGGACAGCGATGATTATCTGTGGCTGGCGAGCGCGTTTCCGGCGACTGACGGGAAACTACTGGATCTGCGCGATATTGAACAGGGGCTGGAAAACTTGCAGCGCCTGCCGACGGTACAGGCCAGCATGGAAATTGTTCCGGGCGAAACGCCTGGACAAAGCGATATTGTTATTAACCGCCGACAGGAACGCTTCTGGCGCGTTGACGCCTCGATCGATGATTCCGGCTCTAATGCCACCGGCCGCTATCAGGGTAACCTGACGCTATCACTGGATAACCCGCTAGCCTTAAGCGATCTTTTTTACCTTTCGGGCTCACATAATCTCGATGGCAATGGCGGTAAATCCTCAAAGAACCTGACCGGCCACTATTCGATTCCGCTGGGTTACTGGCAGCTCGGATTAACCGCCAGCCAGTACGATTACGTGCAAACCGTGGCGGGGGCCAACGGCGATTACCAGTACAGCGGTAAAAGCAAGAACGTTGATTTTCAGATGAGCCGCGTACTGCACCGTAGCGGTAGTCAGAAGACCACGCTTAGCGCCGATGTGTTAGCCCGCGAGCAGCGCAACTTCATTAACGACACCGAGATTGCCGTTCAGCGGCGGCAAACGGCGGCCTGGAAGCTTGGTCTGCAGCATCGCCATTACCTGGGCAACGCCACTCTCGATGCCGGAGTGAACTATCAGCGCGGTACCCGCTGGTTTGGCGCTCAGCCCGCGCCGGAAGAGCAATGGGGGGAAGCAACCGCCCTCAGCAAAATCCTGCAATTCAATGCTCAGCTCAATTTGCCTTTTGCCCTGGGCGGGCAAAATTTTCGCTTTACCAGCCGCTATCAGCGGCAGATGAGCAGCACGCCGCTGACTTCGCCGGATATGTTTTCCATCGGCAACCGCTGGACGGTACGCGGCTTTGACGGCGAGCGCACCCTGACCGCCAGTCACGGCTGGTACGTACGTAACGATATCGCCTGGTCGACTCCGTTGCCGGGGCAGGAGTTTTATCTGGGGGCGGATTACGGCGAAGTCGGCGGCGCAGGCAGTGAAACGCTGGTGGGCAAACACCTCGCCGGGGGCGTGGCAGGGCTGCGCGGCCAGTACCAGCGCGCCAGCTACGACCTGTTCGCCGGTATCCCTTTAGCCAAACCCGATGGCTTTAAAACCGACCCGGCGACGTTTGGTTTCAGCGTCAGCTGGAGCTACTGACTTTACTCACGCGCCGCCCGGCGGCGCGTGCTGCGCACATGGACGATCTTCCGCGCCGCGGTGGACAACGGATGACGAGTAACGGCAATGAATAAACGCTTTTATCGAATCGTATTTAATAAGGCTCGCGGGATGCTGATGGTGGTGGCGGAAACGACCCGCTCTCATCGGGCGGGCGTGTCGCCGCAATCCGGCGCCGACGCGCGAACCGGGTCGACGCTGACGTCCACCCTGGCGCCGCTGGCTTTTAGCTTTCTGCTTGCTTTTTCCTGTCTCACTCCGGCTCAGGCGGCGATTGTCGCCGATAACCATGCGCCCGGCGGCCAGCAACCGCAGATCGCCAATAGCGCCAATGGCACGCCGCAGGTCAATATTCAGACACCGAGCGGCGCAGGCGTTTCACGCAACGTCTACAGCCAGTTTGATGTCGATGGGCGCGGCGTGGTGCTGAATAACAGCCACGCTAACACTTCAACCCAACTGGCCGGGATGGTCGCCGGCAACCCGAATCTGGCGAAAGGGGAAGCCAGAGTGATCCTCAACGAGGTGAATACCCGCGATCCGAGCCGGCTGAATGGCTATATCGAGGTTGCCGGACAAAAAGCGCAGGTGGTTATCGCTAACCCTGCCGGAATTAGCTGCGACGGCTGCGGGTTCATCAATGCCAACCGCGCGACGCTGACGACAGGCCAGGTGCAGTACGGTAACGGGCAGATTAGTGGTTATGATGTCAATCGCGGCGAAATTATCGTACAGGGCGGCGGCCTTGATGCGAGCTCGGTAGACAGTACCGACCTGCTCGCCCGCGCGGTGAAAATCAACGCCGGGGTTTGGGCGCAGGAGCTAAAGGTCACCGCAGGGCGTAATCAGATCGATGCGGCGCACAGCCGAACGACGGCAAAATCAGCCGACGGCAGTGCGCTGCCTGCGGTGGCGATAGACGTCAGCGCGCTGGGCGGGATGTACGCCCATAAAATTCGTCTTGTCGGTACCGAGCGCGGCGTAGGCGTTCACAATGCCGGCAATATCGGCGCGGCGGCGGGGGATGTAGCAATCAGCGCTGATGGCGCGCTCAGCAACAGCGGCGTGATTCAGTCCGCGCAGAATCTGCAACTGTCCGTTAAGGGCGATCTTCACAACCTGGGCCAGCTGTATGCCGGTAAAGATAGTGTGGTGACGGCCAGCGCGACGCTAACCAATGACGGCATGATCGCCGCGCAAGGCGATACGCGGATTGCCGCCAACGCTTTGCGTAGCGCGCAAAACAGTACGCTCGCCGCCGGATTAAATAGCGATGGTTCTACCGCCAGCAGCGGCGCGCTGACGCTGAATAGCCAGAGCTCGCTGGCGCTGAATGGCCGCAATATGGCGGCAGGAACGCTGACGGCGCAGGGCAGGACCGTGGATCTTGATAACAGTCGAACCTCGGGGGCGCGGATCGTGGTCAGCGCCGCGTCCGGGGATATCACCACCCGAGATGCGGTGGTGGCGGCCAGCGAAAAACTCCAGTTGGCCGCCAGCGGCAAACTCAACAACCACGGTGGCCTGTTGACGGCCAGCCAGCTTGAGCTGAAAGCAATGGCGCTGGATAACCAACAGGGCGTAATCCAGCAGACGGGCGAGGACGATCTACGCCTTGATTTTCGCACGGGATTGGATAACCGCGGTGGTGAGATTGCCAGCAACAGCCATGCTTTGACGCTCAGCACCAGCCAGTTGCTCAATCAAAACGGAACGCTGCTGCATACCGGCAGCGGCGGCATATCTATTACCAGCGAAGGCGCGCTGGACAACGGCGAAGGCACTATTGCCGCTAACGGCAATATCGTTTTGCACTCCGATAACATGAATAATCGCAGCGGTAAAATCAGCACGACGCAGGGCAATGCTCAGCTCATTACGCGTCATGAGCTGGAAAATTCGCAAGGGAATATCGTTGCTGGCGGTAGCCTTTCTCTACAAGTGGCCAGCCTTCGGAACCAGCAGGGGCAAGTGATTGCGGCGCAGGGCGACATTCAGCTCACTGCGCGCCATGGGGTGGATAACTCGCAGGGGAATATCATCGCCAGCGGCGATATCCAACTCCAGGCTGAAAATCTTACTAATCGTCACGGGCAGATAGGCACGGCGCAGCGGGGCAGTGTCAACCTGACGACGAGCGGTTTGCTGGATAACCAGCAGGGCACAATTACCGCCTTTGATGCCCTGGGTATTCAGAGCGCCACCGTTGATAACCGGCAGGGAGAACTGCAGTCCGGCGGTAATCTCAATATAACCATCCACAACCGGGGGCTGGATAACCGGCAGGGGCAGATCGTCTCCGCCGCCGCTCTGGAAATAGCAGGCGTCAACCTGGCGTTGGCTAATACGGGCGGAACGTTACTTGCCGCGAGCAAACTTAGCCTCGATGCCGATTCCCTCAGCGGCGATGGCGAGGCGCTCTCTCAGGGCGATATGTCGCTCACGTTGCGTCAGGCGTTTCATAACGCCGGGAGGGTCATCGCCAACGGCAACCTGCGGTGGAATCTTTCCGGGCTGGGGCTGATTAATCAGGGGGTTATCAGCGCCGGCCGGGCGCTCAATCTCTATGCGGCGAAGCTGGATAACCGTCAGGAAGGTGAAATCAGCGCTGGCGAGAACCATTTGACGGTCAACGGCGAGTTGGTCAACCGGGGGCTGATTGACGGTGGTTTAACCCATATTGTCGCCACGACGTTAACCAATATCGGCAGCGGGCGCCTGTACGGCGACGCCGTCGCGCTGCAGGCGGCAACGCTGACTAACGCCGCGGAGAACGGCGTGGCGGCGACGATTGCCGCACGGGCATCGCTGGCAATGGGCGTCGGCACGCTCAATAACCAGGATCACGCGCTAATCTACAGCGACGGTACGCTCGCCATTGGCGGCCAGCTTGCCGAAGACGGTTCGCTCAGCGGCCGGGCGGGAGTGTTTAATAACCACAGCGCAACGCTTGAGTCCGCCGGTGATATGGCGCTCGATATCCAACAAATCAATAACTACAACGACCATCTGGTGACGAAAGATGTGATGGTCGAGCAGTCATGGCGCCATGAAGCGGCGCTGAAAGGATCGGTACAGCGCTTCGACTGGTCGCTGGTCGATACCAGCTATAAAAACAAATACGGCGTTCACGACGCCATCATGCCGGACGGAAGCCGCGGCGATGAGTTCTATGAATACCAGTACCAGCGTACCGTTGTGGAAACGCAGGTGGTGGAAAGCGATCCTGGCAAAATCCTCTCCGGCGGCCAGCTCATCATCAACAGCGATAAGCTGAATAACTACGATAGCCAGATTATCGCCGGAGGAGCGCTCGGTGGCGTGATTGGCGAACTAAACAACGTCGCCACGACCGGCAAACGGGTGACCACCGACGTCGGCACCCAGACCCGTTGGTATGAGAAAAAGACCAGCCGCCCGTTTGGCGGCACCAAAACCAGCCAGGGGAAAAAAAGCAGCGAATATGAACCGACGCCGACGGTTCAGACCATCGATTTGCAAACCATGGAGTGGCAGGGCAATACCCAAATTGATGGCCATAGCGGTGTGATTAATCCGCGCGATCGCGCCGATGAAACAGGCGAAATACCCGCCGGACGACTGGTGGAAGTGACGCCGGTTAACGCTGACGGAACGGTTATTCGCGTCGTCACGCCGGATACCCGGCTTCCTGTCAGCAGTCTGTATCAGATCGACCCGCAGGCTAAAGCAGGCTATCTGGTGGAAACCGATCCGCGTTTTACCAACGGTAAAGCGTGGCTCGCCAGCGACTACATGCAAAATCAGCTGGGCGTTGATCAGGCGATGAAGCGGCTTGGAGACGGCTATTACGAACAGCGGCTGGTGCGTGAGCAGATCGTTAAGCTGAGCGGCGGGCGCTACCTGCAGGGCTACAGTAACGATGAAGAGCAGTACCGGGCGCTGATGGACGCGGGCGTCGCCTTTGCCAAACAGTACAACCTGACGGTCGGGGTGGCGCTGACGCCAGCGCAGATGGCGCTGCTGACCAGCGATATGGTCTGGCTGGTCGCCAGAGAGGTCACGCTAACGGATGGCTCCGTGCAGGTGCTGGTGCCGCAGGTTTACGCGCGGGTTAAAGCGGGCGATCTCGATGGCAGCGGCGCGTTGCTCGGCGGTGAAAACGTGGCGTTCAGCGTGAGCCGTGATGTGACCAACAGCGGGCACATCCAAAGCCGCGGCGTGACGCAGCTAACCGCGGAAAACATTCATAACAGCGGCTATATCGGCGGCAACCAGCTCACGCTAAACGCGCGTACTGATATCAACAATATTGGCGGAACGCTGCAGGGCGGCGATAGCCTGATCGCGCAAGCCGGGCGTGATATCAACAGCGCCAGCACCCTCGGCGGCGGCCCGGGTAACATCAGCCTCGATCGGCCAGCGGGGATTTATGTCCAGAATGAAAACGGCCAGCTGGGGCTGCAGGCGTTACATAACATTAATCTGACGGCAAGCATGGTGAGTAACAGCGCGGCGGGCAGCCAGACGCAGATTATCGCCGGCAACGATCTCAACCTGCAGACGCTCGCCACCACCCATAGCGAAAGCGGAAGCTGGGGGAAAGGCAACGATCGTTCCTTGACCCAGCGTAGCGATATCGGCACGCAAATTAACGGCGGCGCGGTGGCGCTGTCCGCCGGCCACGATATTAATGCCCGCGCCGCCAGCGTGACGGCGACCAGCAGCCTGACGGTTGCCGCCGGCAATGATATTAACCTCAGCAGCGGCGAGTCCTCATGGCACCTGACGGAAAACAGTCATCAAAGCAGCAGCGGCCTGCTGGCTCGCCGCTCGCTCACCACTCACGATGAAGTGTGGGCACAGAACGCCATCGGCAGCAATTTTAGCGGTGACAGTATTGTGATGCAGGCCGGGCGCGACCTGCTGGTGTCCGGCAGCAGTGTTGCCGGCACCCAAGACGTCAACCTTGTGGCGGGGCGTAACCTGACCATCACCACCGCCGAGGAAAGTCGCCAGGAAAACCATCTACGTAAAGAGAAACATAGCGGCTTTTCCGGCACCGGCGGTGTTGGCTTCAGCGTCGGCAGTTCGTCGCTGAAAGCCACCGATGTAACGACGGCGCTGAGTAGCGCCGCCAGTACCGTCGGAAGCTCACAGGGCAACTTGAGCCTGAGCGCCGGCAATGTGTTGACGGTTCAGGGATCTGACCTGGTGGCCGGCAACAATATGGCGTTGACCGGTAAAACCGTAAATATTCTGGCAGCGGAAAACCAGAGTACCCAGACCCATACCGTGGAGCAGAAAACCAGCGGCCTGATGCTGGCGTTATCCGGGATGGTGGGCAGCGCCATTAATACCGCGGTTTCCAGCGCCAACCAGGCCAGCACCGAGAGCAATGGCCGTCTCGCCGCGCTGAGCGGGCTGCAGTCGGCATTATCGGGAGTACAGGCGTATCAGGCATCGCAGATGCAGACTGCGGATTCCAGTCCGGAGAGCATGATAGGGGTCAACCTCTCCTGGGGTAGCCAGTCCTCGAAATCCACTCAGCGACAAACGCAGAACACCAGCCGCGGCAGCAGCCTGATGGCCGGCAACAATCTCAGCATTATCGCCACGGAGACGGATATCAACGTTGAGGGCAGCCAGCTGCAGGCCGGCGGCAGCGCGTTGCTCAATGCCGCGCGCGATGTGAATTTATTCTCTGCGGAGAACGCCAGCACCCTGAGCGGTAAAAACGAGAGCCATGGGAGTTCGTTTGGCGTCGGTATTAACTTCGGGCAGGGCGCGAACGGGCTGACGGTCAGCGCCAGCGCCAACGCCGGGAAGGGCCACGAGAAGGGCAACAGCCTGACGCATAACGAAACGACCCTCAGCGCCGGTGAGCGGGTGACTATCGTCAGCGGTCGCGATACGACGCTGACCGGGGCGCAGGTGAGTGGCCATCAGGTGACAATGGACGTCGGGCGTAACCTGACGCTGACCAGCGAGCAGGACAGCGATAACTACGATTCGAAGCAGCGTAGCGGCAGCGTGGGGGCGAGCGGCAGCATGGGCGGTGGTTCGGGTTCTCTTAACCTGAGCCAGAGCAAAATGCACAGCACCTGGGCGTCGGTGGAGGCGCAGACGGGGATTTTTGCCGGCGAGGGTGGTTTTGATGTGAAGGTGGGCGGGCATACGCAGCTGAATGGCAGCGTGCTGGCGAGCACGGCGGCGGCGGAGCTGAACCGGCTGGATACCGGGACGCTGGGTTTCCGGGATATTAAAAACTATGCCGATTACAGCGTGGAGCAGCAGAGCGCGGGGGTGAGCACGAGCGGTAACGTGGCGGGGCAGTTCCTCGGGAATGCGGCCAGCGGCCTGCTGATGGGGGCGAACGGCAGCGGCAGCGACAGTACGCTGACGCGGGCGGCGGTGAGCGAGGGCAGTATCGTTATCCGCGACGGTGTGAATCAGCAGCAGGACGTGACGGAGTTAAGCCGGGATGCGGCGCATGCGAACCAGACGCTGAGTCCGATATTTGATAAGGAGAAAGAGCAGAACCGTCTGGCGACGGCGCAGAAGATAGGTGAAATCGGGCGCCAGGTGAGTGATGTGCTGGTGACGCAGGGCAAGCTGAACGCGCAGGCGGCGCAGAGCGACCCGGCGGCGCGGGCAGCGGCGCGGGCGAAGCTGGTAGCGGGAGGGAATGCCAGCCCGAGCGAGGAGCAAATCAGCGCGCAGGTGAGCCGGACGGCGACGGCGGACTACGATACGGGCGGAAAGTACCAGAAGGTGGCGCAGGCGGTAACGGCGGCGATGCAGGGGCTGGCGGGGGGCAACCTGGCGCAGGCGGCGAGCGGGGCAGTGAACCCGTATGTGGCGGAAATCATTCACAGCCAGACGACGGACAGCGCGACGGGTAAGGTGAATGTGGAAGCCAATGCGATGGCGCATGCGGTGTGGGGAGCGATAGCGGCGGCATCGGGAAATAACAGCGCGCTGGCGGGAGCCGCGGGCGCGGTGAGCGGCGAGCTGCTGGGACGCTGGATAGCGGCGGAATATTATCCGGACGTTAAGACAGAAGAGCTGTCGGATGAGCAGAAGTCGACGATAAGCGCGCTGAGCACGCTGGCGGCGGGACTGATGGGGGGACTTAGCGGAGGCAGCAGCGCGGATGCGGTGGCGGGTGCGCAGGCCGGGAAGAACGCGGTGGAGAATAATGCTTTCGGAGCGAGTGCTGGAACAAACCTCGGGTTCTGGTTCAGCCAGACGCCAGACTGCGATACAGACTGTAAAGGAAATCTTGCAGAAAATGTGGCAAAAGGGAATGCAGTAGTATCAGCCCATCTGGCAGGTACTGTTGGGTTAGGTATATTGCCGAAGGGGGCTCTGATAACAGCAGCCATCGGTGGCGGAGCCAATACTGCAATACAATATGCCACGACTCGTGAAGTGAATTACACAGATGCGTTGATAGCGACTTGGGTTGGAGCAGCAACCTCAAAAACTGGTTGGTTAGGAACTGTGGGATGGAATGCGGCAGGTGGAGCGACATCAAGTTATATTAAAGGGGATGACCCCATAGTTGGGGCTATAACAAGTAGTGTTGGCTCGGGATTAGGATATGGGGTTGGTAAGTATATCTTGAAGCCCTCTGTAAATTCAGCGGGAAAGTGGATAACAGGAGGCTGGGATCCCAAGTTTGATCACAACTGGCTCAAATACACTGAAATCAAAGGTCAACTTGGTCTATCTAAGGAAATGTTACCAAGTAGAATACCAACCTCTACTAGTAATATGGGTTCATCTATTACATCAGAGATGACAGGAACTGAAATGAAAAAAATAATTGAAGATAAATACTCTAATGGCGGGAAATGATGAAGTCATTGTTTTTTGCTTTCTTTATCATAGCTGTTTCTATGTTTTCCGGAGTTATAATAGCTGAAGTATCATATTTTCTTTTACTGTTTATTAAATATTTGGCGTATGGATACATTGAGACAGAATGTTCTGAAATATTAAAGGGTTTGAAAATTGGTGGGGTTGGAGGTGGGGTATTGGGTTGTGGGATCATTTTATCCAAACTTATTAAAGTAAAGGGGTTTTAGTCAGTTATAACTTGACCCAGGTTCTTATGAAATACAGACGGGTAGTGTTTTCAGTCGTCGGTTTTACCCAAATGCTTACTTTCGCTCTTAGTTATCAGTGAACCGCCGATACGGGCGGAAAGTATCAGAAGGTGGCGCAGGCGGCGAGCGGGGCAGTGAGCTTGTATGTGGCAGAAATCATTCACAGCCAGACGCCAGACTGCGATACAGACTGTAAAGGAAAACTTGCAGAAGATGTGGCAAAAGGGAATGCAGTAGTATCAGCCCATCTGGCAGGTACTGTTGGGTTAGGTATATTGCCAAAGGGGGCTCTGATAACAGCAGCCATCGGTGGCGGAGCCAATACTGCAATACAATATGCCACGACTAGTGAAGTGAATTACACAGATGCGTTGATAGCGACTTGGGTTGGAGCAGCAACCTCAAAAACTGGTTGGTTAGGAACTGTGGGATGGAATGCGGCAGGTGGAGCTGCATCAAGCTATCTGAACGGCGATGATCCATTTAAAGGCGGCGTAATAAGTGGTGTCGCTTCGGGTATCGGTTATGGAATAGGTAAAGTTGCCAAAATTTCATTAGATAAATGGGTTAATCCTGCATGGAAAAATTATGAGTGGGTTAATTTGGAGATGGGAATAAGTAAGCCATTACCAGTGGTTCCTCGTCCTGCCGTGATAGGGAATATTATTGCTTCTGGTTCAACTGAGAGCATTGGCCAAGGCAGTTCTAAAGCGGCCAGCTATCTAAGATAAGGGGATAAATGATGCGTAGCCTCCTCAATTTGATTGCTACAATATTTCTTGTTATAGCGGTGACTACCATTGGGATTTTTATTGTTCGTAGTCTATTCAGTATTATTGAAATGAGAGGTTTTAATATTCCGCTCTTTGATATATTGAAGGTTAGCGTTAAGGCAGGTACAGCAGGAGGATTAGTCGGTGGGATAGGAATATATTTTATCCATTATTTTCCTAAAAGAAATCTGGACTGATAGTACCAGTTTAAACGATCTTAGTCCTCGTGATAGGAGCGTTTTATTAGTTCTTGTAGAGAATAACTTTTACGGAGCGAGTGCAGGGACAAACCTCTGAGTAATTGGCTATGGGATGGGTAAATATCTTATCAAAATCCCGTTAAATAAAGTTCTCAATCCTATATGGAAGAACTATGAGTGGAATGATATAGAGATGGGGATAAGCAAACCATTACCTTTATCACCGATACCTGTAATATCTGGAAACGCTATATCATCAATCATTACAGAAGCAACATGACAAGGTAGCTCTAAAACTACTAATAATTTGTGGAAGAGAACTGAAAATGAAAAATGATTTTTACCGTTGGCTCACTGTTTTCACTGTTCTGATGATAATCATGAGCTTGAGTTCATTTTTTGCACTTTTTATTAAGCCCCTTATTTTTTATTTCGAAACAGGAAGTATTAATGTTTCAGTTGTTAATTATTTGTTTTTGAGTATAAAGATTGGCTCGTTTGTTAGCGGGGTAATAGTCATTGGTTTATGGATTAAACATCGATTTAATATCCATTAATATAGCTATTTAAAAAGATCCCGGCGCCAGTGCCGCGATCCTATCCATATAATGAACTACAGGATGGGCGGAAAGTACCAGAAGGCGGCGCGGCGCTGACACAGTTTGCCCAGCAGGAAGGCTAACGCGAATCTGTGTTGCCCCTCCCCGTTATCCGGGGAGAGGCAGGCGAGGCCATTACACCGCGACTTCCATTTCCATCATCACCGGGTGGAAACGGCGTTTAAAGTAAATCAGGCCGTGCCCTTGCGGGCTCAGGGTAATATTGCGGATCTCCACCAGATACACCAGGTGGGTACCAATGGTTTGCACCTGGCTAATCTCGCCTTCGAGGCTGGCCAGCGAACCCTTCAGTACCGGCTGTCCGAGCGCGCCCTGCTGCCAGCCGCTGAGGGCAAACCGCTCTTCCATCGTCACCCCGGTCATCCCGGCGAAATGACGGGCCATGATTTCCTGTTCGTGGTTCAGCACGTTGATGCACAACTTGCCGTTGCCCTGAAATACCGGGTTCATCGCGCTGTTGGCGTTGATACAAACCATCACCGATGGCGGCGTATCCGTCACCGAGCAAACCGCCGTGGCGGTAATGCCGCAGCGGCCGGCTTCACCTGCGGTGGTGACAACGTTAACCGCAGCCGACAGGCTGGCCATGGCATCGCGAAAACGCAGGCGTTGTTCATCTAATTGCATTATGACCTCCCGCTGTGAATTACTTCAGCAGCTTATCCAACATGTTGATATCAGCGTTATTGTGCAGATGCGGCACCGTCCAGCCGTTCTGGTCGTACTCGGACAGGCAGCGGTCGACCATCGCCATCATTTTGTCCATATTGCCGGAGCTCTGCGCCTGGCGCAGACACTGCAGGCGAATTTCATCCTGGCTACCGGAGTAGTTGATCTCATACAGTTCATGGCGGCCGCCGAATTCGCTGCCGATGGCGTCCCACATCAGTTTGAGGATCTTGATACGTTCAACGTGATCCATACCGTTGGAGCCGCGCACGTACTTCGCCAGATACTGGTCGATCTGCGGGTTGTTCAGATCGCGGGCGCTGGACGGCAGATAAATCAGGCCGCTGGTGACGTTACGCTCGATGATGTTCTTGATCTTGGCGTAGGCCATCGGCGCCATCACGCGATAGGTCTGCAGCGCGGCGTGATCCGGCAGCCATGCGCCGTTGACCCACGGCGTCGCTTCCGAGCACATGGAATCGCTTAACGCCCAGAACATGTTGCGCCACGCCACCACTTCGCCAAGGTCGGCCTGTACGCCGCGGAATTCGAGGGTGCCGGTACATTCCAGAGAACGCTTCAGCAGGGCGGTGATAAAGTCGAGCTTTACCGCCAGGCGCACGCAGGCCTGCAGCGGGTACATGCGGGCGAAACCACCTTCCATGGTCCAGCGGCGGCAGCGGTCAAAGTCGCGATAAATCAGTACGTTCTCCCATGGGATCAGCACCTTATCCATTACCAGAATCGCGTCGTTCTCGTCGAAACGGCTGGAAAGCGGATAGTCGTACGGCGATCCGGTCGCGCCGGCGACCATCTCATAGGAGGCGCGGGAGATAAGCTTGACGCCTTCGGCATCCATCGGCGCGACGAACATCAGCGCGAAGTCCGGGTTCTCGCCCATCACCTGTGCGGAGCCGAAGCCGATCATGTTGTAGTGGGTCAGCGCCGAGTTGGTGGCGACCACTTTCGCGCCGCTGACGATGATCCCGGCATCGGTCTCTTTTTCCAGCTTGATGTAGACATCCTTCACTTCATCAGCCGGCTTGTGGCGGTCGATCGGCGGGTTGACGATAGCGTGGTTAAAGTACAGGCCGGTTTCCTGAATGCGGGTGTACCAGTTGCGGGCGTTCTGCTCGAACTGGCCGTAAAACGCCGGGTTGGCGCCCAGCGCGCAGCCGAAAGCGGCTTTGTAGTCCGGGGTGCGGCCCATCCAGCCGTAGCTTAAGCGCGACCATTCGGCGATGGCGTCGCGCTGCTGGCGCAGATCGTCGGCGCTTTTCGCCACGCGGAAGAATTTATGGGTGTAGCCGCCGCTACCGGTATCGGTGCCCCAGCACAGGGAATCCTGCATCTCCGGTTTGTGCAGCGCATCGTACAGCTGAGCGACGGAAGCCGCGGCATTACGGAAGGCCGGATGCGTGGTGACATCCTTCACGCGCTCGCCGTAGATATAAATTTCGCGGCCATCCTGCAGGCTTTTTAAATACTCTTCGCCAGTTAACGGGCGTTTCGCGTCGGCGCGGAAATCTTCAGGTTTCATAGGGGCCTCTTCAGTATTTATCGGAATAATGATGTTAAATATATGTTTTGTTTTTGTTGTTTAATTGAAGCGGTTATGGCGCTTGTCGTGAAGGGACGTTTGCGACAACGGCGGGTACTTTTCAGGCGGGAGTGAATTTTGTGATCTCTGCAACTTTTACCGGCTGGCGCGGCGCTGACCCGCCCTACGGTCTATAGCCCAGGCAAGCGCAGCGCCGCCGGGTATTACGACACAGGTACTTTTTGCGCCCGGTAGCTGCTGGGCGAGCAGCCGACCTGGCGGCTAAAAAAGCGCGCAAAATAGGCGGGGTCTTTAAACCCCAGCTGCCAGGCAATCTCATTGACCGCGCTATCGGAGAACAGCAGCAGGCGCTTCGCCTCGCGCAGCTGACGGTCAAATATCAGCCGCTTCGGCGAACGGTTGGCGAAGCGGCGACAGATGTCGGTCAACCGCGATTCGGTCAGATGCAGCTCCCTGGCGTAATCCGGTACCGTCCAGTGCTGATGGTAGTGGCTGTCGATCATCTGGTTAAAGCGCTGGAATAGCTTCAGCTCGCCGCGCATCCCGCTGGCGGCGTGATCGTCGAGCTTTGCGTTACGCAGCAGCAGGGTAAAGACCGCCTGCGCCAGTAGCGCCAGGGTATGCTCCCGCCCCGGCAACTGGGCGGTAGATTCCCGGCGAATCAGCTGCCAGTAGTGGGCCAGCGCCGCCAGCTCGTCGGGTTTATCCGCCAGCGACAGGCAGATCCCCGGCAGGCCGAAGGTCTCCCGCGTGCCGGGATAAAGTACCTCCAGCAGCGGCCAGATCAGCTCCTCATGGACCGTCAACACATGGCCATCGCTATCGGACTCGGTAATAAAGGCGTGCGGTACCGAGGGCGGCGTTATCACAAACAGCGGCGCCTGCACCGAATAGCGATGGTCATCAAGCTGCAGCTCAATCTGTCCGGTATCAAGGTAGTGCATCTGGAAATAGCGGTCGTGGCGATGCGCCTGCATGTCGCGGCCAAAAAAGGCCGCCATGCGGGAGAACGACTGGTAGTGCACCTCTTCGGTACCCAGACTCTCGTCGTAATCTTTATTGATGTCGATGTTGGCGATGGAATGCTGGCACATACCCGCTCCTTAGTGGCCTTTTTGCGCCGCTAATCCCGGCGCGGCGGCGGCGTCCTCACGCTGGCTCATTGGAATGCGGGTAAGCACCAGCGCGCCGACGATCAGTAATCCGGCGACAAACCACAGCCCGGAGCTAAAGCTGCCGGTGGTATCGCGCAAAATGCCGATCAACAGCGGGCTGACGGCAGAGCCGACGTTGCCGATAGCGTTGATCACCGCCAACGCCACCGCGCGCGACTGCAGGCTGATCACCCGATCCGGGGTGGTCCAGAAAATGGCCATCGCGGTAAAGGATCCCACCGAAGCCATAATAATGCCGATCAGTTGGATCAGGCTGTGGTGCGTTGCCGAAGCCAGCAGCCAACCCGCCGCGGCGAACAGGTAGGGCAGGATGGTATGCATCTTGCGCTCTTTGCGGCGGTCGGATCGGCGGCTCCACCAGATCATGCCGAAAATAGTGCAGAACTGCGGGATCGCCGCCAGCAGGCCAATCATGATGTTGCTGCTGCCGGTGTTGAAGCTCTGCAGGATCTGCGGCGTCCAGATATTAATGGCGCTGAGGGTATTGGTCAGGCAGAAGTAGGCGAGGGTATACATCAGCACCGCTGGCGTCAGTACTTCGCGCAGCGTGGAACGCGGCGAAGCCGGGACGATCGCCGCATGTTCCCGTTCGCGATCGATCATCGCCTTCAGCGCCTGTTTCTCTTCGTTGTCCAGCCAGTTGGCTTTATCCGGCGTGTCGTTGAGGAAGAACCAGGTGACGACGCCGAGCACCACCGACGGCAGGCCTTCCAGCAGAAATAGCCACTGCCAGCCTTTCAGGTTCCACAGGCCGTCGAGCGCCAGGATATAGCCGGAAAGTATCGAGCCGAGCATCATGGTCACCGGCATGGCGATCATAAACAGGGCGTTGGCGCGGGCGCGATGATAGGCCGGGAACCACCAGGTCAGATAGACGAGGATCCCCGGCAGAAAACCGGCTTCGGCGATGCCGACCAGCATGCGCAGGATGTACAGCGTATGCGGGCTGGTGGCGAACATGGTGCAGGTCGAGGCGATCCCCCAGACCACCATGATCCCGGCGATCCAGCGGCGCGCGCCAACTTTCGCCAGCATGATATTGCTGGGGATCCCGCACAGCACGTAGGTGACGTAGAACAGCGTCGCCGCCAGGCCGAACATGGTGGAGGTCAGGCCGAGATCTTTACCCATCGTCAGACCGGCGAAGCCGATATTAATTCGATCCAAAAATGAGAAAACAAAGAGAACAAACAGGAAGGTAATCAGGCGGCGGAACAGCTTTTTGATCACCCGGTTTTCTACTTCAACGGCTTTATTATCATTGTGTTGCAGGGTAGAGGTAGTCATGTTGCGCTCCACATTATCCGTTCAATAGACGGATTTATTGTTATCGGTTGTGGTGGTTGCGTTGTGGGTAAACCGGGCCGCCAGCGCTTCTGCGCCGCGGGCCAGCAGGGTGGTATCGACGCCGACGGCGACGAACAGCGCGCCCAGTTCGAGATAGCGTTTCGCCAGCTGTTCATTGGCCATCAGGATCCCCGGCGCCTTTCCGGCCTGGCGGATTTGCTGGATGGCATCTTCAATGGCGGCCTGCACTTCCGGGTGTTGTGGGTTGCCGCCGTGGCCCATATCAGCGCTGAGATCCGCCGGGCCGATAAACACGCCATCCACCCCTTCGACATCGAGGATCTGCGGCAGATTTTTCAGCGCTTCACGGGTCTCAATCTGTACCAGTACGCACATGGCGTCATTGGCCCGGTGGATATAATCAGGGACACGATTCCAGCGCGAGGCGCGGGCCAGCGCGCTGCCGACGCCGCGGATGCCGGCAGGCGGGTAGCGGGTGGCTCTGACCGCCAGCCGCGCTTCTTCGGCGTTCTGCACCATCGGCACCAGCAGGGTTTGCGCGCCGACGTCCAGCAGTTGTTTAATTTGTACCGGATCGTTCCACGACGGACGCACCACCGGCTGGCTGGGGTAGGGCGCAATGGCCTGAAGCTGGGTCAGCACCGTTTGTACATTGTTGGGCGCGTGTTCGCCGTCGATCAGCAGCCAGTCGAAGCCCGCGTCGGCCAGCAGTTCGGCGCTGTAGCTGCTGCACAGCCCAAGCCACAGGCCGATTTGCGGACGCCCGGCCTTGAGCGCCTCTTTAAATGCGTTGTTCATGTTGCTCTCCTCAAACAAAGCGGCAGCTGATGGCGCCCATGTTGCCGTAGTCGACGTGGAAGGTATCGCCCTTGCGCGCCGGGACCGGGCGGGTGAAGGAGCCGCCGAGGATAATCTGCCCGGCTTCGAGCTGGACATCGTATGGCGCCAGTTTGTTGGCCAGCCAGGCCACGCCGTTGGCCGGATGATTGAGCACGCCCGCGGCGACGCCGGTCTCCTCAATCACGCCGTTGCGATACAGCAGGGCGGAGATCCAGCGCAGGTCGAGCTCGTCTGGTTTAATCGGCCGGCCGCCGAGGATCACCCCGGCGTTGGCGGCGTTGTCGGAGATAGTGTCGAACACTTTGCGCGGACGCTGGGTTTCCGGGTCGATGTTGTGGCAACGCGCGTCGATAAGCTCCAGCGCCGGGATAACGTAGTCGGTGGCGTTGTAGACATCAAACAGCGTGCAGTTCGGGCCGCGCAGCGGTTTGGCCAGCACGAAGGCCAGCTCGACTTCAATACGCGGCACGATAAAGCGGTCGGTGGGAATATCGCTGCCGTCGTGAAAGAACATATCGTCGAGCAGCGCGCCGTAGTCCGGCTCGCTGATCTGCGAACTGGCCTGCATCGCTTTAGAGGTCAGGCCGATCTTGTGGCCTTTGAGCACGCGGCCTTCGGCGATCTTCATCTCGACCCACTCGCGCTGGACGGCGTAGGCGTCCTCAATGGTGATCGACGGATAATCCAGCGAGATCGCGCGGATCTGTTCACGCTGCTTTTCGGCCTGGTTCAGCCGCTGGGCAATCAGGGTACGGGTCTGTTTATCGAGCATAGAGATTCCTGTGGCATTGCATTGCCGGATGGCGCTTTGCTTATCCGGCCTACAAATTCATGGCCGATGTAGGCCCGGTAAGCGCAGCGCCACCGGGCAATTTGCACATTATTTAAATAACGCGTGCACGTTGTTCTGTTTGTAGTTCAGCGTCGGGTCGAGTTCTTCCATGGCGAACGACAGCGCCAGATAGCGGCTCTCCATCAGCGCGGCAAAGTGGGCTTTGATCAGCGCGAAAAGCATTTCGCCCACCTCCTGACGGCTCTCAAGGCTGCGCCCGGCGCCGATCTTCAGGGTCATATGCACGAAGGCGTAATCATGCTTGCCGTCGGCCATCTGCCAGGTATCGAGCCAGTGGGCGCGGCTACGAATGCCGCCAATCGGAAAGATACCGGTGGCGGCCAGCGCCTCGTTGACTTTAGCGAACAGCCCCGGTAAATCGGCCTGTTCGCGGATATTGTCGCTACACTCGGCGATAAAATGCGGCATACGGCCTCCTTACGCCTGCGCCGGCAACGGGAACACGGCGTTAACCTGGCCGGTACCGGAACTGGCGAATAGCTCGGTGATAAACTCCACCTTACCGTCGTATTTATCCCAACCCAGCAGGCCGAGCAGCATCACCGTGTCGTGCATGTTGCCTTCGCCGTAACAGTAGTCGGCGTACTCCGGCAGCATGGTGCAGAACTCTTTGAATTTGCCCTCGCGCCATAGCTTCACCACGCGCTCATCCATTTGATGGTCGAACTCGCGGGTATAGCTGTTCATCCCCTCTTCGGCGCGCTGGTCGTCGATAAAGCGATGCGACAGCGAACCGCTGGCCAGCACCGCTACGGTGCCGTCATATTTGTCGATGGCCTTGAGGATGGCCTCGCCCAGCTTGCGGCTGTCGGCAAAATCGTGAACGGTACAGAAGGCGGAAATGGACACCACTTTGAAATGCTTATCGCTATTCATGTAGCGCATCGGCACCAGGGTGCCGTACTCCAGCTTCAGGCTCGGAATATTGTGCGCTTTGGCGCGTACGCCAAGCTTGACGGCCTCGTCGGCAATCAGGTGGCCCAACTCCGGGTTGCCGTCGTAGTCGTAGGTCATGTCGCGAATGAAATGCGGCAGTTCGTTACTGGTGTAGACGCCCTGAAAATGGTCGGCACAGTTGATGTGGTAGGCGCTGTTGACCAGCCAGTGGGTATCGAACACGATGATGGTATCGACGCCCATTTCACGGCAGCGCTTGCCAATTTCTTTATGCCCGTCGATCGCGCCCTGACGGCAGCCGTGGTTTTTCCCCGGCAGCTCAGACAGATACATCGACGGCACGTGAGTGATTTTTGCTGCTAACGCTAACTTACCCATATCAGACTCCCCATTTCGGGATCGGATGGTCGCCCATCGAGATGCAGACGTTTTTCATTTCGGCGAATACTTCAAAGCTGTATTCGCCGCCTTCGCGGCCGGTGCCGGAGGCCTTCACGCCGCCGAACGGCTGGCGCAGGTCGCGCACGTTCTGGGTGTTGACGAACACCATCCCGGCTTCAATACCGCGTGCCAGACGCAGCACTTTGCTGACGTCCTGGGTCCAGATGTACGACGCCAGACCGTATTCCACATCGTTGGCCAGACGCAGCCCTTCCGCTTCGTCTTTGAACGGCAGCAGGCAGGCGACCGGGCCAAAAATCTCTTCCTGGGCGACGCGCATGCGGTTGTCGACATCCGCCAGCACCGTCGGGCGCAGGAAGTTGCCGGATTTCAGATGCGCCGGCAGGTCGGACGGTTTATCCGCGCCGCCGGCCAGCAGGGTGGCGCCCTCTTCAATGCCGAGGCGAATGTAGCCGGACACTTTCTCCCAGTGCTGCTTGCTAATCAGCGCGCCGACCTGGGTATTCGGATCGGTCGGATCGCCCACGCGCAGGCGGTTGGCGCGCTCGGCGAAGCGTTTGACGAACTCCGGATAAATACTCTGCTGAATGAAAATGCGCGAACCGGCGGTGCAGCGTTCGCCGTTGATCGAGAAAATGGTGAACAGCGCGGCGTCGAGCGCGCGCTCGATATCGGCGTCTTCAAAAATCAGCACCGGCGATTTTCCGCCAAGCTCCATGGAGTACTTTTTCAGGCCGGCGTTTTTCATGATGTTGCGCCCGGTGGCGGTGCCGCCGGTGAAGGAGACGGCGCGCACATCATGATGGCGTACCAGCGCATCGCCAGCGGTGGCGCCATAGCCCTGCACCACGTTGAGCACGCCAGCCGGGATCCCGGCCTCCAGCGCCAGCTCGCCCAGACGATCGGCGGTCAGCGGCGACAGCTCGGACATTTTCAGCACCGCGGTATTCCCCAGCGCCAGGCACGGCGCCACCTTCCAGGTGGCGGTCATAAACGGCACGTTCCACGGCGACACCAGCGCGCAGACGCCAACCGGCTGCACGAGGGTGTAGTTGAGCATCTTGTCATCGACCGGATAGGTCTTGCCGTTCATCTGCTGGCACACTTCGGCGAAAAATTCGAAGTTATGCGACGCCCGCGGGATCAGCACGTTTTTGGTCTGGTGGATAGGCAGGCCGGTATCGGCGGTTTCCATCGCCGCGATCTCCGGGACGTTCTGATCGATCAGATCCCCCAGGCGGCGCATCAGGCGCGCGCGCTCTTTCATCGGCAGGTTAGCCCACTTCGGGAAGGCCTCTTTCGCCGCCGCTACCGCCTGGTTGATTTCGGCTTCGCCGCCGGAGGCGACTTCAGCCAGTACCTCGCCGGTGGCCGGGTTGGTGGTATGAAAATAGTCTGCGCCGGCAACGTTTTTACCGTTGATCCAATGGTTAATCTTTTTCATGACAGTGTCTCCTCATACGCTTGCTGGCTGATGATATGGTTGACCAGGCGGCCCACGCCCTCGACTTCAACGATCACCTCGTCGCCCGGCACCACATCGGATAGCCCTTTCGGCGTGCCGGTGGCGATCATGTCGCCCGGTTGCAGGGTCATAAATTCGCTTAAATAAGCGATGAGGAACGGGATGCTGAAGATCAGATCGGCGGTGGTGCCCTGCTGGCGCAGTTCGCCGTTGACCCAGGTGCGCAGGGCCAGATTATGCGGATCCGGGATCGCCTCTTTGGCGACGATCCACGGGCCAATCGGCGTCAGGGTATCGCGGCTTTTCACCCGCAGGTTCGGGCGGTAGTAGTTTTCCAGATAGTCGCGGATCGCGTAGTCGTTGCACACGGTATAGCCAGCGACATAATCCATGGCTTCGGCTTCGCTGACGCGGCGCGCGGTTTTCCCGATCACTACCACCAGTTCGGCTTCGTAGTGCATGTATTCGACGTTATCCGGGCGTACCGACTGCTGCTGGTGGCCAATAAAAGTGTTCGGCGCTTTGATGAATACCAAAGGCTCGGTTGGCGGTTTAAACTCCAGCTCGCTGGCGTGGTCGGCGTAATTCAGCCCCAGCGCGAACAGCGTACCGTCGGCGGGCGGCAGCCAGCGGAATTCGCCTTCTTTCAATACCGTGCCATCGGGCAGGCGCACCTGGTCGCGTTCATCGACCAGCACGTCGCGTACCTGTCCCTGCCATTCAATACGTGCCTGTTTCATGCCAGCTCTCCTTCTGCGACAACCGGGTTTTCGAGCGCCGGGAAACCGTCGGCGAGAATTCGTACGCGGTCGCCGGGGCGCAGCGTGACGCGAGAGTGGGGCGTGCCGATAAGGATCGCGTCGCCGGGATTGAGGGTGGCGAACTCGCTTAAGGCGCTCAGCAGCTGCGCGGCGTTACGCTGCAGATCGCCGGTATGCCAGCTATCCGCCTCGCGGCCGTTGATTTCGGTGATGATGGTCAGGTTATCGACGTTGCGCACCGCCGACAGCGCGCCGATGGGGCAGAAGCCATCCCGGCATTTGGCTTTGATCGCCGGGCGATAAAAACTCTCTTCCGGCAGGCTAACGTCGTTAGCCAGCGCGTAGCCGGCGATATAGTACGCCGCCTCTTCCGCCGCCACTTTACGCGCGGTTTTGCCGACAATCAGCGCCACCGTCGCGCCGCTTTGTACGGTCTCGCCCTGCGGATGGGGAATGGCTTCGCCATCGCCAATCACGGTATTGCGGGGTTTGATGAACCAGACCGCGGTTTTCGGCGGCGTCTTGTAGGGGGCCTGTTGAAACGCTTCGCGCCAGGCGTCGAGCTGGCTGCGATGATTGAGCGCAACGGCGAAGATGGTACCTTTCATTCACCACTCCTCTGGTACTGATTATCGATTCGAAGGAATTTCATTAATATGTTAATGATCATCTTTTATTCTTTGCGCGCCGGTTTGGCAAATAGAAGTGAATGTTTTGTGATCGGATTAACACAATATTTACATATTTTTTATTTATTTATTATTTATCATATAGATACATTTATTTTTAATGACGGCTGGTACTTTTCAGGTGCAGAAACCGGTTGTACATGGCAGGATTATGGCTAATTATTAAATTATTAATAAGTTTTGGTGAGCGTTGTTGAGGGGATACCATGCATGATTCATTAACCATTGCGCTGCTGCAGGCGCGGGAAGCGGCGATGGCCCATTTCCGGCCGATCGTCAAACGCCACAACCTGACCGAACAGCAGTGGCGTATTGTGCGTATCCTTGCGGAAAACCCATCGATGGATTTCCACGACCTGGCCTGGCGCGCCTGCATTTTGCGCCCCAGCCTGACCGGGATTCTGACGCGCATGGAGCGCGACGGTTTAGTGCTGCGCTTAAAACCGGTCAACGATCAGCGCAAGCTCTACCTGTCGCTGACGCCCGCCGGGCTGGCGCTGTATGAGAGCGCCCAGGCGCAGGTGGAAGAGGCCTACCGGCAGATAGAAGCGCAGTTTACGGCGGAGAAGATGCGTCAGTTGACCACGCTGCTGGAGGAGTTTATTGCGCTTGGCGTCCCTGCCGGGCGCGGTGATGAAGAAGAGTAGCGGTTACGGCTCGGCGCTCAACCTGGCGAGGGCAATAAGCGTTTCCGCGCGGGCAGGGGCCAGCGGTTCTCTCGGCTGCGGCAGCGGCCAGCCATACAACCAGCGGGCGCTGGCGGCGCAGGTGCGCCCCTGACAGGCGCCCATTCCGCAGCGCTGGGTAAGTTTGGCCTGCGGCCAGCCTCCGGCTGCCGCCACATCGCCGCAGCGCACATCCTCGCAGCGGCACAGCAGGCTCTCCGGCGTCGCCGCGTTTTTCAAAGATTCCGCCAGCCGGAAGGCGCGGTTTATGGCGTCGGCGAAGCGCTGCCAGCGGGCGCGGCGGGCAAATAACGCCTGCGCTTGATGGCTGGCCCCGGCGGCGGCAAAACCGGCGATTTCGCCCTCCGCCAGCGCCAGTTCGCTACCGCCGAAACCGGTGCACTCGCCGGCGGCGTAGATATCCGCGATGCTGGTCTGCTGCCAGCGGTTAACCTGTATCGCCTCCTGCGCCGTGGCGCAGCCAAACAGCAGCGCCGTCTCGATATTGGGTATCAGCCCGTAGCCGATAGCCAGCCGATCGCAGGCGATAGTTCGCTCGACGCCGCGCTGGCGCAACGTAACGGCTTCCAGCCGCGTTGTGCCGTGAGCGCGGATCACCTGCGTGCCGCTAAGATAGCCTTTCGGAGCCAGCGTCGCTAACTGGCGCAGCTTCTGCGGCCAGCGCCACAGCCCACCGGCGAAGCGCAGCAGTGCCGGTAGCGGCGCTTGCTCAATGATATTCGTCACTTCGCCTCCGGCCTTGTTCACCGTATCCGCCACCGCCAGCAGTAGCGGACCGCTGCCGGCAATCACCACCTTTTCTCCTTTCAGCGCCAGGCCCTGTTTGATTTGCGCCTGCAGGCCGCCCGCGCCGGTCACGCCGGGTAAGGTCCAACCGGGAAAGGGCAGCGACAGCTCGCGCGCGCCGCAGCAGAGGATCAGTTTCTGCCAGTAAACCACGCCACCGCCGTCGGCGGTTTCAAACAGCACGCTGTACGCGGAGGGGCGGGCAATCAGCCGCGCGCCGTTCACTAACCGGATGGCGGCAGACGCGGCGATGGCGTCGCGGTAGCGCCGGGCCAGAGCGGGCTGCGTCGCCTGCGGACCGGCACGCCAGATTTGCCCGCCAGGGGCGGGATTATCGTCGAGAATAATCACCTGTTTATTGCAGGCGGCGGCGGAGAGCGCGGCCGCCATCCCTGCGGGGCCGGCGCCGAGGATTAAAATGTCACAGCGCAGCGTGTTCATCGCGGCTCCTTTCTATTTGCATATCGGACCGGCACAGGGTCTGGCAGGCCAGCACCCGTAGGCCATCGACGGTGACCCGGCACTCCTGGCAGACGCCCATGCCGCAAAACGGCGCGCGGAGGCCGCCGTTAACCCCCTGGCGGGTGGTGGGGTCGCCGGTCAACGCCAGCGCCGCCGCCACGCTGATCCCTTCCGGCACCGTCAGCGCTTCGCCATCAACGATGATAGTGAGCGTGGCATTCATGCAATCGCCTCCTGTTGAGATAAACGAGCCGGGAGCCAGGCGTCGGGAGCCAATGGGCAGCGTTCATCGAGGATCTGCGCCGCCAGCAGTTCAGCCGAGGCCGGGGCAGTGGTGACGCCCAGCCCTTCATGGCCCAGCGCTAGCCATAAACCACGGCGGGTGGGGTGCGGGCCGATCAACGGATTGCCATCCGGCGAGGCGGCGCGCAGGCCGCTCCAGCAGCGGATGATATTCAACGTCGCCAGCGCCGGCACGAAATGGCGGGCGCGATCGAGCATCTGCGCCAGCAACGGCAGATCCAACTCGCGCTCGCGGTTATCAAACTGACGCGAAGAGCCAATTAGCAGCTGGCCGGTTGGTCGCGGCTGAAGGTTAAACGCCACCGAGGTGCCGCCGCCGTGGGCGCTGGCGCCATAACCCAGCTCAACCAGCTGGTGATGCACCTGCGGCCCATAGCGATCGGTAATCGCCAGTTGGCCTTTTTTCGGTCGCAGCCAGTTTTCCGCTAACAGCGCGTTAGCTTCAAGGCCGCAGGCCACCACGATCGCCCGCGCCTGTAGCCGTTGGCCGCTGGCGAGCAGCACCTGCGGCTCGTCAATCGTCTGTACGCTATCGCGCAGGCAGGTAAGATGGTTTCCGGCATCGGTAATCAGCCAGCGGGCGACGTTCGGCGCGTAGACGATGCCATCGCCTGGCACCCACAGGCCGCCGGCCAGCCCGCCGCGCAGCAGCGGCTCGCGCCCGGCGATCTGCTGCGGGGTCTGGAGTTCGCTGTGCACCTGATGGCCGGCCATCCGCCGCTGTTTGTCGCCAGCCACGGCCATCTCTTCTTCGCTTTCCGCCAGCCACAGCGTACCGCAGCCGCGCCAGGCGCAATTGTCGGGCATCCGTGGCGTGATAGCGCGCCAGCGTTCCAGCGACCACGCCGACAAGGCAAGCTCGGCGGGGTCGTCATCCATGCACACCAGATGGCCCATACCGGCCGCCGTCGCGCCAGGCTGACCGTCATCGATAAGCGTCACGCTCTGCCCCCGCTTCGCCAGCTGCCACGCGCAGGCGGCGCCGATGATCCCGGCGCCGATCACGATGACGTCGCACTGCTTCACGGCGCGATCCCCCAGCAGAAGGGATCGTCAGGGTTGAGGATCAATTGGTTATCGCCGCAGACCCAGGCTTCGCCGCGGATCGTTGGGATGATGCCTTCAGCGGTGCGCTGGTAGCTGGCGGTAAACTGGCTACCGATGATGCTGGCCTGCCGCCAGATTTCCCCCGGCTGCAACTTGCCATCCTGCGCCAGGCAGGCCAGCTTGGCGCTGGTGCCGGTACCGCACGGCGAGCGATCCCAGGCCTTTCCCGGACAGAGTACGAAGCTGCGGCTGTCGGCGGTATCGTCATCGGCGAAGAGTTCGATATGGTCGATAACGCCGCCGTCGTCGCAGCGGATCCCCGCGGCTTCCAGCCCCTCGCGCACTGCCCAGGCGTAGTCGGTGAGCTGTGGAATATGTTCGGGGGTAATGGCAAACGGGTGGTCGTTAATCAGGAAAAACCAGTTACCGCCCCAGGCAATATCGCCGATGACGGGACCCAGCGCGGTTTCAACGCGGATCTGTTTTTTCCAGCGGCGGGCCGGGACGTTTTGCACCGATACGCTGCCATCGTCGTGCAACGTGGCGCTTACGTCGCCGACCGGTGTTTCAATCAGATGTACGCCGGGCTGGATACGCCCAAGCCAGGCCAGCGAGGCGATAAGCCCGATTGTGCCGTGGCCGCACATATTCAGAAAACCGGCATTGTTGAAGAAAATCACGCCAGCGGTAGCCGCCGCCGAGACCGGTTTGCACAGCAGCGCGCCGACCAGTACGTCATTACCACGCGGTTCGAGAATGGCCGCCTGACGCCAATGGTCGAAGTCGCGGGCGAAGCGGTCGCGGCGCTTCGCCATGCTGCCGCCGCCGAGATCGGGGAATCCGTCAACGATCAGGCGGGTTGGTTCGCCGCCGGTGTGTGAATCAATAGCTCTCAACGTAATAGGGGGGCGTGGCACGGTCATCAGGCTCTCCGGAAGTTAACAACATGTTTCATCATGCTGGCGCAACCTTTCCCGACCTGCTTGAGCGCTTTCGTCAGAGAAAATGACGAAATCTGCACAGTAATGAGCGCGGCATATTTCTATTTCACATAGTTATTTCTTATTAATCATTTGTTTAATGCTGTGGTAAACCGAAAGCGACCATTGTGCCAGTGGCTAAACCAGGGGAAGGCGTAAAGCGGATCCAGGATCGCAAAACCGACGGTTGCTGCTTGAGGTGTTAACGGAAAGTGAATAAATATCCTTCGGTCACTTACCATGAGGAGGCCTTATGATCGGTGTTTCTGATGCGCCGCCGCCGCGGGCGGTTAACCAACCTGAGCTGGCCGTCGATGAGCTAAGCCAGATCTGCGAAGGGCTGGCGCGCCAGCGGCCGGAAAATATGCCCGCGCTGCTGAATGCGCTGGCGCTGATTGCGCCCCTGCTCAATGCCATCCCTAATGTGGTCTTTTTTATCAAAGATCGTCAGGCGCGCTATCTGCTGGCGAACCTGACGCTGGCCCGCCGCTGTGGTTTCAAAAGCGTCTCCTCGCTGCTGGGCAAAACCTCCGCTGATGTCTTTCCTTCCGCGCTGGGTCAGGGTTATACCGAGCAGGATCTTCGGGTGTTGCGCGAAGGCGTGACCCTGCGCGATCAGCTGGAAATGCATCTCTACAATGGTCGCGAGCGCGGCTGGTGCCTGACGCAGAAACTGGCGCTACGCGATATCAGCGGGCAGGTGATCGGCATGGCCGGGATCTCGCACGATCTGCAGGAGGCCCACGCCCGTCATCCGGCGTGGCAGCGGCTGGCGATCGTCGATGATCATATCCGCCGCCATTATCACCGGCCGATCGCCATGGAAGAGTTGACTGCCTTAAGCGGAATGTCGATTGCGCAGATCGAACGCTACTGCAAACGGATCTTTCATCTCACTCCGCGGCAAATGATCCACAAAGTGCGGCTGGAAAAAGCTACCGAACTGCTGGCTGGCGATACGCCGATTACCGATATCGCCCTGCAGTGCGGGTATACCGATCACAGCGCCTTTAGCCGCCAGTTCAAGGCGATGACCGGCTCGACGCCGCGCGATTTTCGCCTCACGCTGCTCGGATAAACGCTGGCTCACACTTTTGCCGACTGTGCTAATTTCGTCATCGTATTGAGGGAAAACCGACAAGCCGCCGGTTCCGCGACACGTCAATCTGTCAGTGAATATTCACCATTCATTCACTTCGACTTAACAAAATGACGACAAGGAACCGAGCATGAGCAAAAAAGGCGATTCACTGGAGCGGCGTATTCCCGGCGGTCAGCACGCAGTTTCGTAGCGATTACTCCCTCGATTTAGATGCCACTCACGCGGTGATGAAAAACCTGGTGAAAGATGGCGTTTCCGGGCTGGTGGTGTGCGGCAGCGTGGGTGAAAACACCTCGCTGAGCACCGATGAAAAACTACAGATTATCGAGGTGGCGAAGGATGCCGCCGGCGGCAAAATTCCGGTTATCGCCGGGGTGGCTGAGTTCACCACCGCCTTTGCCCAGAAAATGGCGAAAGAGGCGGAGCGCGTCGGCGTCGACGGGATCATGGTGATGCCGGCGCTGGTCTACTCCTCAAAACCGCATGAAACCGCGGCCCACTTCCGCAGCGTGGCGAGCGCTACCGACCTGCCGATTATGGTCTATAACAACCCGCCGATTTACAAAAACGACGTGACGCCGGACATTCTCGCCACCCTGACCGACTGCGAGAACATCGTCTGCTTTAAAGACTCCTCCGGCGATACCCGCCGCTTTATCGACCTGCGTAACACCGTTGGCGACCGCTTCGTGCTGTTTGCCGGGCTGGATGACGTGGTGGTGGAAAGTATTGCCGTCGGCGCGGAAGGCTGGATCTCCGGAATGTCCAACGCCTTCCCGCGCGAAGGGGAAACGTTATTCCGTCTCGCCCGCCAGCAGCGTTACGAAGAGGCGATGGCGTTGTACCGCTGGTTCATGCCGCTGCTGCATCTCGATGCGCGTCCGGATCTGGTGCAGTGCATCAAGCTGTGTGAAGAGTTGCTGGGCCGCGGTAGCGCCATTACCCGTCCGCCGCGTCTGGCGCTGGAAGGCGAAACGCGCCAGCAGGTGGTGGCGATCGTTGAACAGGCGCTGGCCACTCGTCCGACGTTGCCGGATGTCGGCCTCTGAGCACAGGAGTCAATATGAATGCATCTCAGACCATGGCGGGACGGCAGTTTATCGCCGGACGCCGTATTGCCAGCGGTGAGGCGACGCTATTGAGCCTGCGGGCGGTGGACGGCGAAGCCACCGGCCACCGCTTTTATCCGGCTTCCTGTGAGGAAGCCGCTCAGGCCGCAGAAGCCGCGCAGCAGGCCTTTGCCGTCTATTCACAAACCACGCCGCAGCAGCGGGCGCGCTTTCTCAACGCCATTGCTGATGAACTGGATGCGCTGGGCGAGCCGTTTTTTGCTATCGCCGGACAGGAGACCGCGCTGCCGCTGGCGCGGCTACAGGGAGAACGGGCGCGCACCAGCGGCCAGTTGCGGATGTTTGCTGGCGTGATCCTGCGCGGCGATACTTTCGCCGCCCGTATTGATACCGCCTTAGCCGACCGTCAGCCGCTGCCGCGCCCGGACCTGCGCCAGTATCAGCAGGCGTTAGGGCCGGTGGTGGTGTTTGGCGCCAGCAACTTTCCGTTGGCCTTTTCCACCGCCGGCGGCGATACCGCCTCGGCGCTGGCGGCTGGCTGTCCGGTGGTGGTAAAGGCCCATCCGGGCCATATGGCCACCGCCGAGCTGACCGCCGAGGCGATCGTCAGGGCGGTGGTACGGTGCGGTTTACCCGGCGGCGTATTCAATATGATTTTCGGGACCGATATCGGCGCCGAATTGGTCCGTCATCCGGCGATTCAGGCCGTTGGCTTTACCGGTTCGTTAGCCGGCGGTAAGGCGCTGTATCAGCTGGCGCAGCAGCGCCCGCAGCCAATTCCGCTGTTTGCTGAAATGTCGGCGATTAACCCATTGATTATTCTGCCGCAGGCGCTGCAGACGCGGGCCGAGGCGCTGGCAAACGAGCTGGTGGCGTCATTCACCCTCGGCGGCGGCCAGTTCTGTACCCGTCCGGGGCTGATTCTGGCGCTGCGCGGCGCCGGGCTGGAACGCTTTAAGTCGGCGCTGTGCGCGGCGGTAGCGGGCTCCACGCCGCAGGTGTTGCTCAATGCGCCGACCCTTCAGCACTACCGTCAGGGCGTGGCGGCGCTTGCGGCGCACCCGCGTATCGAGAAGTTGGCGAGCGGCATCGCCGCCGGCGCCGGGCAGGCGCAGACCCTGCTGTGGCAGGCTCAGGTCGAGGATCTGTTGGCGCAGGATACGCTGCTGCAGACCGAAGTTTTCGGCCCGTTATCGCTACTGGTGGAAGTGGATGATGAGGCCCAACTGAAGGCGGTGGTGAAAGCGCTGCAGGGTCAGCTCACCGCGACGCTGCATGCCGAGGCGGATGATGGCCCGCTGGCGGCGAGCCTTCTACCGCTGCTTTGTGAGAAGGCCGGACGGGTGCTGTTTAACGGTTATCCCACCGGCGTGGAAGTGTGCGATGCGATGGTCCACGGCGGCCCGTGGCCGGCGACCACCGACGCACGCGGGACTTCGGTCGGCAGCCGGGCGATTGAACGCTTTCTGCGCCCGGTCTGTCTGCAGAACGCGCCCGCCACCCTGTTACCGCCGGCGCTGCAGGATGCGAACCCTTTGAACCTGCTGCGCCTGGTCAACGGCCAGTGGACCCGGGAAGCGATTTCCTCCTCTCATTGACGCAAGGGCATCACCATGACCATTCACTCTACGCATAACAGTCAAACCCGCGTTGCAGAGTCGGGTAAGTTTAAAAAACAGCTGACCCTAACCGATCTCACCTTTATCGGCCTGGGGGCAATTTTCGGCTCCGGATGGTTATTCGCTGCCAGTCACGTCGCATCCATCGCTGGTCCGGCCGGGATCGCATCGTGGGTGATCGGCGGCTTTGCGGTGCTGCTGCTGGGGATTGTCTACTGCGAGCTGGGGGCCGCGCTGCCGCGCGCCGGCGGCATTATTCGCTACCCGGTCTTTTCCCACGGCGAGCTGATGGGCTATCTGCTGGGGTTCATCACCCTGATCGCTTTCTCCAGCCTGATCTCGATTGAAATTGTCGCCGCCCGGCAATATGCCGCCGCCTGGTTTCCGGCGCTGACCCAGCCGGGCTCCAGTTCGCCGACGCTGCTGGGGTGGGTGGTGCAGTTCCTGCTGCTCTGTTTCTTCTTTGCGCTTAACTACTACAGCGTTAAGACCTTCGCCCGATCGAACAACTTCATCAGCGTGCTCAAGTTTCTGGTGCCGCTGCTGGTGGTGGTGACGCTGTTCGCCTTCTTTAAACCGGAGAACCTGCACGCTCAGGGTATTGCGCCATTCGGCATGTCCGGGGTGGAAGCGGCGATCAGCGCGGGGGGAATTATCTTCGCTTATCTGGGATTGACGCCGATTATCTCGGTAGCCAGCGAAGTGCAAAATGCCGCAGCGCACTATCCCGATTGCGTTGATTTTATCAGTGGTGCTGTCGACGATTATCTACGTGCTGCTGCAGCTGGCG